>Ga0210390_10000076_pt1 | contig 98077 bp, 73 predicted proteins | sample IncBWH11OmetaG_FD_161050 | JGI IMG/M metagenome (GOLD analysis project Ga0210390, IMG submission 161050) | Forest soil microbial communities from Barre Woods Harvard Forest LTER site, Petersham, Massachusetts, United States - Inc-BW-H-11-O ...
TGCCAATGACCGGACCGGAGATCTCCTCCATCGCTTTCAGTGCGGCGGCTTTTGGCGTGAGACCCTCGTCAATATGTCGCTCCACCGCTTCGACAACGACGATGGCATCGTCCACCACCAGTCCGATTGCCAGCACCAATCCGAACAGCGAAAGCGTGTTGATCGAGAATCCAAACAGGGGAAAAAACATGAACGTGCCGACAAGGGAAACGGGCACAGCCAGCAGCGGAATCAGCGTCGCCCGCCAGCCTTGGAGAAAGACGAAAACGACGATGAGAACCAGGACGATGGCGATGACCAGCGTAAGTACGATTTCCTTCATGCCAGCGCTCACAGCCTCCGTCGTATCCAGGGAGATGGCGTATTCCATGTCCTGGGGCAGCCGGGTCTTCAGATCGGCCATGAGCTTCCTGATCTCGTTGGCCGCTTGCACTGCGTTTGAGCCGGGCAACTGGTACGCCGCAACGATGGCCGCCGCTTTGCCATTCAGGCGGCTCACCATGTTGTAGCTCTGCGCACCGAGTTCCACGCGCGCGACGTCCTTGACGCGGACTATGGCCCCCGTTGGCGATTCGCGCACGACGATATTTCCGAACTCTTCGGGAGATGTCATGCGGCCCTGGGCCCGCACGGTATAGGTGAACTGCTGCCCCTTGGGGATCGGTTCGCTGCCCACCTGACCCGCGGGGTTGACGGCGTTTTGTGACTGAATGGCCGAGACAATTTCGGGAACCGTGATGGCCAGTTTCGCCAGCCGGTCTGGCTTCACCCAGAGGCGCATCGCATATTGGCCGGCGCCAAAAATCTGCACACTCCCGATTCCGTAGGAACGATTGATCTGGTCAGCTAGATTGATGTACGCGTAATTAGCGAGGAAGCGCGCATCGTAGGTGCCGTTCGGCGAATAGAGTGTGACCAGCATGAGCGGAGCGGTCACGGTCTTTTGCACGGTGACGCCGTAGTTCGCGACATCGGACGGCAGTTGCGAGGCGGCTTGCGTCTGTCGCATCTGCGTCAGCATCAGATCGGTATTCGGATCGGTCTTCACGTCGTAGTCCACGACGAGGCGCATCAGGCCGTCGGCTGTGGAGTTCAGCGAATACATGTAGTTCATGTTGTCCACGCCGCTCATCTGCTGCTCGGCTGGCGTCGCCACCGACTGCTCGATGGTCTGTGCATCCGCCCCCACATAGGTTGCGAGCACTTGAACTTCAGGTGGAACGATGTTGGGGAATTGAGCCACGGGAAGCGTGGCGATGGTGACTGCTCCCACGATCACCATCAGGATCGAGATGACCATGGCTACGATGGGCCGGTTGATGAAAAACTTGGACACGGGTCAATCGCCTTTCGCCTGTGGCTGTTTGATTTTCACGGTGGCGCCGTTTTGAACCTTCTGCAGGCCCTCGACGACTACCTGTTCGCCTGGCTTGACTCCACCTTCGACGATCCACATGGGTCCGACACGGTCCCCGGCCTTCACCGCCCGGATACTCACCTTGTTGTCAGCGCCGACGACCGCGACCTGGTAACTTCCCTGCAGTTCGCTCACGGCTTTTTGCGGCACGAGCAGCGCGCCGCGCCTGACTTCCGGCGCCGCCCGCAGCCTTCCAAACTGGCCGGGGCGAAGGAAGTTTTGCGGATTGGGAAAGGAGCAAACGATCTGAATACTGCCTGTGCTTACGTCCACCTGGCGATTCGCAAGCAGGCCAGTCCCTTTGTACGGATAGACGGAGCCATCCGCCAAAATCAACTCAAATGGCGGCCCGCTGGAAGGAGTCTCTTTTTGCGCGTCGGCATTAATCCGGTCCGCGAAGTGGATGTACTCCTGCTCGCTGATGGAGAAATACGCCTTGATGGGATTTAATTTTGAGACCGACGTGAGAACCGTCGTCGGATTGACGAGATTGCCGATTTGCACCTGAGCAATTCCGGCCATGCCATCGACCAGCGACTTTACCTCCGTGAACTCGAGGCTCAACTGGGCCTGCTCCACTTGGGCCTGGGCGGCCTTGACCGCCGCCTTCGCCGCCCGGTTGGCCTGAATGTCGTTGTCCAACTGGCTCTGCGCAATGGCTCGTTCTTTGGCGAGCGGGGTGTCCCGGTCGACATCCATTGCGGTCTTGGCGAGTTGTGCCTGGGCCTGCGCGACCTGAGCGTTCGCCTGGTCGAGCACAGCCTGGAAAGGTTGCGGATCGATGTGAAAAAGAATCTGCCCCTTGCGCACAACCGAGCCTTCTTTGTACATTTGGCGGATGATGTATCCCGTCACCTGAGGCTGAATCTGAGCGTTCACGTAACCATCGAGCGTCGCAACCCATTCGCTAACGATGGGAACGTCTTGCTGAATGACACTCGCAACCTCCACCTCGGGAACAGGAATAGCAGGCGCCGCATTCGTCTTGCCGCAACCCACGGCCAAAACTGCTGTCGCCAGAACAAGAGCCAGAACGAGTCGAGATGCAGGGCCGCAAGGAAGGCCGCCAATGCCTTCTGGACGATGAAGCTGCACTTGCTTTTCAGAGAGGCGCCGGTTGTGCCTCGTGAATAACTCCGCTCTGCTTTTCTTCTCCATGTCAGTCGTTCCTAAACCGAAATTCACGCCGTTGGTCAATCCCGCGCTACGCATTTCACCACTGCAGTTCTGCCGAACTTGTGCTTGCGCTGGAGGTCGAACCAGGGACCGACTCCAAGTGCCTTCATTTCGAGATCCCCTTAGTCCCCTTAAGCCCTCAGCGCTTCTGGCCATTCCCGCCCGCGATCTCCATGCACGTCGAAAACACTCAGCCGAAAGTCAGCCAACTCCTCGATAGCCTGAGCGCGAGCTTCGCGAACCTCGGAAGCTGAGCAGTTGAGAAGCAGGGCACACTCGCGCTCCCGGTAGCGCTCCAGAACGCACAGCACAAAGACAAACCGCTCGAAGTCGGCAAGCCCCAGCACAGCATCCACATCGAGTCCGATTGGGCCGTTTTTCTGAGAGAATGCAGTTGCCGCCAGTGCGGACGAATCGGAATGGCTTGGTCGCGGCTGGAGTTCGCGAATTGCATTCTGCACAATCACACGCTTCGCCCAGATGCGTGCCCATTCCCGAAACACCCGGTTCTCTTTCGCACAATCTTCCATGCCTGTTACAAAGCACTTCTCTCCCTTCTCGGGATCTCCGGTGAGAAGAAACGAGAGCTGATAAAGCCCGCGCATATCCTCGTCAAAGACCCTGAGGAAATCCTGGCAAGTCGCGTAGCCATTGCGCCGCATTGCACTGTAGGCCTGCTCACCCATTTCCCCACCTCTGGAGAGCGGTGTGAACGATTTCTAAAAGGACTGCGTCGTCGAACGGTTTGTTCAAGAACTCCACTGCCCCCTCACACATGGCGTGAATCCGCATCTCGGCGTCGCCGTGCGCAGTGATGAAGATGATCGGTATTGGGCATCGCTCGGCCTTCAGCTTTGCCTGCAGTTCAAGACCCGACAGGCCTGGCATACGAACGTCGGCGATCAGACACGCAGCCTCGTTTCGAACTTCGGAATCCAGGAATTGTTCCGCTGAGCCGAAGCAAGTCGCGGGCAGGCCGTCTGACTCGATCAAATCTCGCAGCGCAAGCTGAACTGACTCGTCGTCGTCAACGATTGCTACTAGTCGTGAGTTTTGCCGTATGTTCATTGGGCGGAAGAGTAGCGCTATTACCTAGTGGGCACAATCAGGCCTTAGTCGCGCCAACTACTACTTAGGTGGTAGTCGATTAGAGACGAAGGAGTGGCGGAACAACCGGAGCGACTAAAAAGCAGGCCAGGCTATTTACGAGGAGAGAGTTTGAGTTTGTCGACCATACGGACCAACTCCACCACTGATCCAGCCTGCATCTTCTGCATCACGTGGCCTCGGTGGATTTTTACTGTGGCTTCGCTAGCTCCGATTTCGGAGGCGATCTGCTTGTTGAGCATTCCAGAGACCACGAGAGTCATCACCTCGCGCTCTCGCACCGTCAACGATTGAAAGCGCTGCTCCAATTCGTGGATCTCGGTCTGTTGTGCTCGCGCGGCGCTGTCACGCTGGAGCGCCTGCTGAATGGCGTCCAGCAGATCCTGGTCCCTGAAAGGTTTCGTCAAGAATTCCACGGCACCTGACTTCAATGCCCTGACAGACATGGGAATGTCGCCATGCGCCGTAATAAAGATGATGGGGATTTGCACGCCGGTGTCCGCCAATTGACGCTGGAGGTCGAGTCCACTCATCTGAGGCAGTCTCACGTCCAGAACTAAACAACTCGGGTCACTTGTGCGTTGCTTCCTAAGAAAGTCCTGACCCGTTGCAAAAACCTCGGCGCGGAGGCCAACTGACTCTACGAGATCCTGGATCGCCTGACGCATGCCGCGATCATCGTCGATGATGAACACTGTGGGACCGGCCGCCGATTTCATGCGTGCGCCTCAGCTTCGACGGGGAGAGTGAAATGGAAGGTTGCACCCACCCCGTGATTCGCAGTGGCCCAGATTCGCCCTCCGTGGGACTCCATGATCGAGCGGGTAATAGCCAAACCCATGCCCGTCCCCTGAGGCTTCGTCGTATGGAACGCATCAAAAATTCGTTCAGTATTCTCCAGCGGTAATCCTACGCCCGTATCGCTGATCGAAATGAGTAGCTGATCGTCCTGACTCAGTCCGGACTTGATCGTCATTTGGCCCCCGGCGTCTTTCATAGCCTCGATTGCATTCAGCATCAGGTTCATGAACACCTGTTGAAGTTGCACCCGATCAGCCAGGATATTAGGCGTCTCTGCGTCGATTTCGGAATCGATCGTTATGGAGTGCCGAACCGCTTCGTCGCTGAGCAGAACAATCATTTCTTGTATGATCACTTTGACGTCTACGATTTCGCGTTCAGGCGGCGCGCCTTTCTTATAGAAGGACCGCAAACGGTTGATAACATCAGCCGCACGGTTTCCGTCCTGCTCAATTCGAGTTGCTGCTGCTCGCACTCTTTCCAGGTCTGGCGGATCATGTGCCAACCATCGCAAGAGAGCATTCGCGCTTGTGATCGAAGCGGCAATGGGCTGTTTGATTTCGTGTGCCAGCGCGGCGGCCAGTTCCCCCATCATGTTAATCCGGTTGATGTGCGCCAGATCAGCCTCGAGCAGTCGCAGCCTTTCGCGCTCCTGCTCGGCATGCTTTCGTTCCGTAACATCCATCGTGATGCCGACGTATTCGCCGATTTCTCCAGAAGGATTGTGATGTCCCACAGAACGCAGGAATCTGACAGTGCCATCTGGACGAAAAATCCGATATTCGAGGTCGTAATCCTTGCTTGCTTGGATTGCACCATAAAACTTTTCCCTCAAAGCAGGCTCATCTTCCGGGTGAGTAGCGCGGTACAAGCGTTCGAATGGGACAGGGCCTTGGCTGGGATCGAAGCCATAGATGCGAAGGGCTTCGTCTGATAGGTGAAAAATTTGTCCGGTGACGAAATTGCACGCCCAGCTGCCGGCGTGGGTCAGGCTCTGCGCTTCCGCGAGGTATGCTTGCTCCCGCCGCAACTCTTGCGTCAATATTTCATGCTCTGTAACATCGATTGTGGTACCGCGGTATCCCTTAAACACTCCATCTTCTACGACTGGAATGCCGACGCACCTGACGTATCGAATCTCGCCATCGGGACGAACTATCCGGTTCGTAACATCGCAGCCGCAGTGCTCCTCATGCAGCTTCTTCATTGTTGCTGTCAACGAGGCTTGATCCTGGGGATGAACCGCACTCAAGAACTGCTGAAGACTCGGAGTTCCATTCTTGGGATCGAACCCGAAAATCTTGTAGACCTCGTCAGACCAGTAGATATTCAAATCTTCTGACCAACGAATGCCCAAATCTGTCGACGCCCAACTCCCGATGTGGGCAAGGCGTTCCCCTTCGCTCAGATAAAACTGGCTTTGTCGCAGAGCCTGTTCTGCTAGTTTTCGCTCGGTGATGTCCTGACCGGTCCCGAACATCTCATAGGCTTTCCCCGATTCATCTCTCTTTATAGTTCCGAGACCCAGGATGACGCGCACTTCACCACTGGGAAGCACAATTCGATGTTCCGACTTGGCATGAATCCCGTTGCTAATGGCTCCGGCAGCTTCGCGGGAGACATTTTCCCTATCCTCCGGATGAATTCTTTCAAAAATCGCACTCACGTCAAAAGAGTCTTTCACCGGGGGTATTCCCCAGATACGGCAAAGCTCTTCAGAATACGTAACGCGATTCTCGATGAGATCCCACTCGTAGTGTCCGATGTGCGCCAATCTCTGAGCTTGTTCAAGCCTCGCGTTACTTTGCTGTAAAGCGTTTGATAGCGCCTGGCGATCTTCCTCTACACGTTTCCGATCGGTAATGTCTTGGGTCGTACCGAACATTTGAATTCGGCCCTGTGAATTTTTTCTCACATCACCCAAGCTATGAACTACCCGGATCTCCCCATCGGGACGCAAAAGACGATGCTCACAGTCGGCGCGTGTCTCAGTATCAATCGCCTTTTTAGCCGTCGCAAATACAGCTTCCCGGTCATCGGGATGCATCATTTCGCGCACAAGCGCAACGTCAAAGGAGTCCCCCTTTGGAACCAGCCCAAAGATGCGATACGTCTCCTCGGACCAAATCACCTGATTCGTCTCTAGATCCCAGACCCAATAACCCAAGTGAGCGACACGCTGGGCTTCTTCGAGCCAATCCTTGCTCTCCTGTAGATCGCGAGACAAGGCGTGACTCGCTTCTTCGGCCTGCTTCAATTCCGTAATGTCTTGGACGGTGCCGAAAAGTCTGTTGTGCTCTCTGGAAATTCCATCCTCCGGTCCCACATCCGTCGTCTTCCAGAGCTTCGAGGTAATGGACTGAACGGTACGCACTTCTCCACTTGGACGGACGATCCGATGTTGGTGAACCGGATGTACGCCGACAGCAACCTCCTCGTCTACTGTGCTGTAGAGAGCCTCGCGGTCATCGGGGTGGATGAGGCCGCTTACCGTTTCAATGTCCATAGGGCGTTCTTGCGGCTTGAACCCGAATATTCGATAGGTCTCGTCGGACCAGATGATCTCGCCCGTCTCAAGATCCCAATCCCAATAGCCGACATGAGCGACACTTTGAGCTTCTTCAAGTCTTGCTTTGCTTTCTTGAAGCCTCCGGGACAGTGCCTCGCGCTCGTCATCGGCGCGTTTGCGTTCAGTGATGTCGGTAACTACGCCCATGTACTCGAGATTGCCAGAGCTATCTCTTCCGGCATGCGCAACGGCGTGGACGTACTTGATGACACCATCAGGCAGTAAAATTCGATGCTCAACGTCCAAGTCCATGCCGTTCTGCGCGGCACGATCCGACAGCAGTCGCACACGGTCCAGATCGTCGGGGTGAACTCTGTCGAAAACCAGATCGAGCGTAGGATTCGTTTCTCGTGTAACGCCCAGAATTCTGTAGGTTTCGTCCGACCAGACCAGCTCACCACTGCGGACTTTCCATCCGAACGTTCCCGAATGACTTAGTCTCTGGGCCTCTGCCAGGTACTGCCATCGCCTTTGCAACTCTGCCTGGTCTCGTTTCAAATCCTCATTGGCTCTTTCGAGTTCGTTCGTTCGCTCATCCACCTGAACTTGCGTGGTGCTACGAGCTTGTGCAACAAGTTTTCGGTCTCGACGCCAGCTGCTTAGCAGGCCAACTGACAAGCCTAGAATCACAAGAAAAATCAGAAAAGAGGCCATTGGGAACGAGGCTCCGAATTGCCAGAATCTTACCTTACCGTTTTGTAGTCGTGGTCCTCCCAGGACTAAATCAGATCAGTGCTCGATCCACTCATCCAAACTGAGAGCTGGTTTTCTTCTCGGCAAGACTTTCAGCGCGTTTACCGATCTTCTTAAGCACCCCTTCCAGCTGTTGCAGCTCTTCTGGAGAGACATCCTGGAAGGCACGTTTGATGAGTGCTGTATGCCGACGAAAGAGAGGGACGAATGTTTGCCGCCCTTTTTCAGTCAGAGCCACGGTCCTTACCCGACGATCTTCGCTGCACTCTACGCGGCTGACAAATCCCTTTTTGTACAGACGATCCACCGCGACGCTTACTGATCCTGGGTTGAGGTAAACCTTTGGGCCAATCGCATTCACTGGCATCGGTCCTTTGTGTAGCAGCACTTCGAGGACCCGAAAGTCAGACTCTCCTAATCCCTCTGCTAGGAATGTCGGAAGGAGATATCGGGACATCGATTGCCAGGCTTTCAGCATGATGAGCCAGGTATGAAGCGCTTCCGGAGGCCGTTTGCGTTCTTCCATAAAAATGTGAATCCTGTGATTATACTCGACATCATATATATCGATGTCGATATGAATTAGATCGATGAAATAAATAAGGAGGCTACCATGGCCAACACAGCAGCTCCAGTACAAACCTCAACCACCACCTGGAACATCGACCCGGCTCACTCCATGGCAGAGTTCAAAGTCAAGCACATGATGATCGCGAATGTGAAAGGGCAGTTCTCTAAGGTTTCGGGAGCTTTGTCCTTGGATGAATCGGATCTCGCGAACTCTCGCGTTGAAGCCTCGATCGAGGCGGCCTCGATTCATACGCTCGACGAACAGCGTGATGCGCACCTGAAGAGCCCCGATTTCTTTGATGTGGAGAAGTTTCCGACCCTGCACTTCAAATCCAGGAGCATCAGCATCGTCAGGGATGGAGAATTGACGGTTGAAGGCGACCTGACCATTCGTGGCATAGCCCACAAGGTCCGCTTTGCCGTTGAAGGGCCCACACCACCTGCGAAGGATCCATGGGGCAACACCCGAGTTGCGGTCTCGGCGACCACAAAAATCAATCGTAAGGACTTCGGATTGACCTGGAACGCTGCCCTCGAGACTGGCGGCATTCTCGTTGGCGACGAGGTCACTATCACTCTCGATGTCGAGTTCGTGAAGGCCTAACCAGGTCGCAGTAAGGCCCGATTGCCGCTAGGTTCGGCAAGCGCGACACAAGGTCATGAGTTGGGGCTGGATTGGATCTCGAGGACTGGTTTCAAGCCGAGAAAGAGATGAAGACAAGTGGTCACAATCGTAGTCGGGTGATTGGTCAGGGGAACGTCTGCGTGCTATCAGGGGGTAAACATGGAAATCGGAATCGATAGCTTTGGAGCGGTAATTTCTGACCCAGCCGCAGGCCTGACGTTGAGTCCTGTGCAACGCACACAGAATCTACTCGGAGAAATTGCACTCGCCGACAAGGTCGGACTTGATGTCTTCGGAGTGGGTGAACACCATCGCAGCGAGTTTGTGGATTCAGCCCCAGCGGTGATTCTTGCCGCGGCTGCCGCGCGAACTCAGAATATTCGCCTGACGAGTGCCGTTACGGTCCTTAGCGCCGCCGATCCGGTTCGGGTGTTTCAAGAGTTTGCCACTCTGGATTTGATATCCAGCGGTCGTGCCGAAATCGTTGCCGGGCGCGGCTCGTCTATCGAGGCCTTTCCACTCTTCGGTTTCGATTTGGACGACTACGATTCGCTTTTCGCGGAGAAGCTTGGTCTCCTTCTCAAAATTCGCGCCAACACCCGCATTCGTTGGAGCGGCAAATACCGCGCTCCGCTCACGGGACAGGCCGTGTACCCGCGTCCTCTCCAAGATCCGCTTCCGATCTGGGTCGGAGTCGGTGGAACGCCGGCTTCATTTGTACGCGCCGGTACACTCGGACTTCCCTTGATGGTCGCGATCATCGGTGGTGAACCGAAGCGATTCCGACCGCTCATTGATCTGTATCGTGAAGCAGGCCGACGGGCCGGCCATCCCGAAGAGAAGCTCCTGGTTGGACTGCACGCCATTGGGTTTCTGGGTAATACAACGAAAGAAGCTGCGGACGATTTCTATCCGGGGTACGCCCACACCTTCACAGAGATCGGCAAAGAACGAGGCTGGCCACCGGCGACGCGGGCTCAATTCGATGCCCTGCGCGGACCAACGGGCGCCCTGTTGATCGGGGATGCAGAAACAGTTGCACGGAAAGTGCTCTACGTTAACCAGGTTCTTGGTGGGCTTTCTCGCATCACGTTTCAGATGAGCGTCTCGGCTTTGCCTCATGACAAGATGCTGAGGTCCATCGAAATCCTGGGAACTCAAGTGGCTTCTAAAGTTCGCCAGGAACTCCAATTTGATCAACTTACCAAAGCTTCGAGATTGGTCCAAGCTTGAAGCCGGTTCTTCGTAGATATAATGTCGATTTGAGCGGCGGGGTTTTCGCGGTATGGATTACGGTACGTAAATGTGTTGGCTTGTACGGACTAGCAAGGACTTTAGGTGGCCGCCCGCCTCTTGCAAGTCATTGTATTTCCTTATCGTGGTTGTTCTTTCACGGCGGTAACACGGGTTCAAATCCCGTCGGGGCAACGACGTTCGGAGGCTAACGGGTAAGCGGTATCCGCACGAGTCCAACCGCCTTGAGTTTCGCCGCCTCTCTACTTTGTCGTAAATCGCTGTTGTACTAATTTGCCTGTGCCCAGCCGTCGTACTGTGTGGCGCCATAAAGACTCTTTTCCGACCGAATATCACGCCAGAATAGGGTGCTGCTCCGTCGTCGGCCCCTCCCGTGAATTTGTGCAGGACAGTCTGTTCGCCCGCCGGCGTAAGGCTGAACAGAACCCCATAGTCATTGGTCCCACCGCAGCACATCACTTCGTAAATGTTGCCGGCGCTATCCAGCAACAGTCGGCCGACGGGCTCGGTGCCGTCCTGTGGAGGAGAAGGAAAGCTGAATAGGAGCGAATAATTTCCGCTTGTATCAATCTTGAATATCGTCCCGGTATTGTTCGGTCCAAAGCCCGCAGGAACAAAAAGTCGTAGAAGATCAGGGTATCCGAAAAGGTAATAGGCATTCTTCGCGTGAAACAGCCTATCATCCTCTAAGAACAATCAGCAGGAGCCCAAGAATGATTCGGAGAGTTGCTTTGCAAATCGGAATTCTCGTACTACTTGCTTTCATCGTATGCAATGCATACTTCGGTGTCGGCTACCTAAAGCGTATGCAGAATATCGCCACGCTCACGCTGGATAGCTCCGCCATTCAAGCGGAACTTTCCGGTGTTTTGAAAGACTTGACTGATATGGAAACAGGTCAGCGCGGATACCTGCTTACCGATAACCCCGAGTATTTGCAGCCCTACAATGATGCGAAGGGCAGGATCGAAAGTGATTTTTCTGATCTCCGGGCGGGGCTCGCCAAACGGACGCAGACTGACCAATCGCTGGAGCCGCAGTTGGTGACTTTGGCCAAATCGAAGCAGGTGGAGATGGAGCGCTCCATTAGTTTACGCCAGCAAGGATATCGCCTTCGCTCATTCAAACTGGTGGATACAAACGAAGGGGAGGGCTACATGGATGAGATTCGCCGCATCGTTTCCTCGCTAGCGTCTATTGAAAGCAGCAATTTTGCGAGACTCGATGGCGAGAGGATTGCCGCCTTGAAGCATGCGGTGCGGGCGACCATCGTTGCCAATTCCGTCTTGCTTGTACTGGCAGCATGCCTGTTCGGACTGATGGGTCACCATGCACGGGTGCTCGCAAATGAAGCAGCGCAGAGCAAGCAAGAATTAGCCGTGCGGGATTTGCAACTGGAAAAGATGATGTCTGCCCTTTCCGGTCCAGCTCGTTCCGATATCAGTACCATCAACGCGATTTCCGGGTTGTTACTGGAGACTTACGGAGGATTTCTTCCCCGACACGGACAGCAGTATGCCGAGCAAATCAAAGAAGCAGCGGCACAAGTGGAGCGATTGCGACAAGAATTGGTTGGCAGCCGAGACGCCGAGAGTGATGTAAAAGCAGCTTAGACAGCCCCCTTAATTCTCAGAAGGTTGACTCTGACTTAGCCTATCGTGATGCAAAGTCCGATTAAAGACCGTATAGCGAAACTGCGAGAGGAAATAGCGCAAATCAGTGAAGCGAATCGGCAGTACATGGGAGGCGGGAAAAAGATGCCCGGCTCAGCTGGAGATCATGAACGTCGGCTTCAAAGATTGCAGGAAATCCTGGACGAATTGGTGGCACTTACTGACTGGAAAAAATTATGAACAAGGCGTCACCAGAGCTTTACGGAGGGAGGGTTCCATTTGTGACCCGCCTCTGTACAACCGTAATGTACGCCACAACCGAAATCTGCATCAAAATGGGACGATGCGGATTCGGGTTAAACCCTTAATTGCGACCATGCTTTTTGGACTCACTCTGGGTCTCTCGTGGGCCAAAGAAGAACCTCGACAAACCGAAATTTCGAGCACCGTGCAGCAGGGCGCGAACGGCAATTATGGGCGGAAGGCTGATCGCACGTTAAGTACAGACGAGCGATTGTCCGTGATCGCTGCCGCGCTCGATTCCAAAACACGGCAACTTTCTCAGCACGACTGTTCTCATTTGGTTCATGCGATCTACGAGCGAGCGGGCTTCACTTATGCTTACGCTAGTTCTTTTGATCTTTATAACGGGGTCGGAGGGTTCAAACGAGTCGCGCAGCCTCAACTGGGCGATCTGGTGGTATGGCGCGGGCACGTGGGGATTGTGATCAGACCATCGCGGCACGTCTTCTTCAGCCTGTTGCGTACAGGGCCTGGGATTGACGACTATGAAGCTCCTTATTGGACTAGCCGAGGACGCGCTCGCTTCTATCGTTACGTCAAGAATGATCGTTGTCCAGGATGTTCCATTCGCAGCAGTCTGACTGACGAAAAGTAACACGCCATTTCATCATCAAGCCAGTCTGTCTGCGAGAGGTGCACTCGGATGGCAGCGAGAATCGAGTAATGCTCAGCCCGAATCGAACTAACCCAGCCTCCGCCACCCTTCGCAGTCCGTTACACACCAGAACATCTCCATTACACTCCAAACTCGTCAATGAGCTCTATCGCCTGTTATTTCCAATAGCTCGGTATGGCACCCGCGAGAATTCTCTAGCTACTTACATTCCACGCGATTATCGTGCGAGGCGATGATCTGCCAGGTACCGCCGCGTTTCAGCCACGTATCGGTCCAAACTTGGCACACCTTTGCCCTCGGCTGGGACTGTCTTTGCCGACAGCATGCTCGCGGCCATAGACAACCGCGACACTGTCTCCGAAGAAATGTACTTTGGCCTCATCGAGCCCGCAATCATGCGCGGTGCGTGCGCCCTTCTCGTCCTTCAATTCATCGGTTTTAGTGAAGTGCGCCCCTTTCGTTGACGTGTGCCTTGGAAATCGTCGGCAAGCAGACTGGCGACCACGCCATTATCAACGCATACACCCTTAGCCCACTTGTCATCGGCCGACGCCCAGTGACTCTGCTGTGCTTGCTGTGCTCGGCAAATATTCGCCCGAGACTCAAGGATGGAATCACTTTTGTTGCGAACGCGGTCGGACACCGAAACATCGCGATTACACTCACCGAAGCCGAACAGGGGCTAGCTTTGCTCGGCAATTGGATTCGCACCTGGTGACGCTTGAGGGTCAACAACTTCAACGGTGACCTTAATAGATTCAGGGGTCTTTAACGAGTTCGGGGAAGCGGCTCGCCATCTGCATTCTGCTAGAAGTCAATCCATGTTCAGCCTGTTGCAGCTGTGGAGTGGGGTTCTCGTTGGCCTGTTTCGCTCTCGCGGGATTCTGCTAATTGAAAATCTCGCCCTGCGACAGCAGCTCGCCGTTTTCAAACGTCAGCACTCCCGCCCCAAGCTCACCGCCGGAGACAAGCTCTTCTGGGTGGCGCTTCGCCGTCTTTGGCCTTCCCGGAAGACAGTACTCATCGCGGTGTCCCCCGACACCATTGTGCGCTGGCATCGTGCCGGGCTTTCAGTCATATTGGCGGTTCATTTTCAGGGTACATAAGCCGGTCGGCCGAAGGCCAGTGCCCCAAGAAATTCGCGAGTTGATCTTCAAATGGTGGCCGAGAATCCCACTTGGCGGGCTCCACGCATTCACGAAGAACTGGTTATGCTCGGTTTCGGGGTCTCCGAGCGCAGCGTTTCCCGCTGGTTGCGACGTGCTCCGCGTACACCCGATTCCGCTCAGCGTTGGCTCACTTTCTTACGCAATCACCGTGAAGCCATCGCTGCGATGGACTTCTTCTCCGTGCCGACCATCACGTTCGGGGTACTGTATTGCTTCTTTATCATCGGTCATGATCGGCGTCGCATTCTGCACTTCAACGTCACACGCCATCCGACCAGCGCCTGGATTGTACAGCAGCTGCGCGAAGCTTTTCCCTATGAACCGGACACCAAGTTTCTCATTCTCGATCACGACGCCAAGTACGGTACCGAAGTCCCCGCAGCGATTCGCTCCATGGACATCGCGGCCATACGGACGGCGGTCGGTTGCCCTTGGCAGAACGGCATCGCCGAACGTTGGGCTGGCAGTTGCCGTCGCGAACTGCTTGACTATGTGATCGCCGTCAACGAATCGCACTTGAAAAGGCTGCTCTCTGCCTACGTCAACTACTATCATCAGGATCGCACCCACTGCGGGCTTGAGAAGCAGACTCCAGGAAACCGAAAGCGCTGCTTAGGCCAAGGAAAGGTCGTCGCTTGGCCTCGTGTAGGCGGCCTTCATCATCGTTATGAACGCGTCGCGTGAACCGCGACGCGAGCCAGACTGATCACTCATGCTCGGTGCAGCGTCTTGGTTCCGGCCTGCGTTGGAGGCCCCGCCCTCTGACGCGGTTCTGCCCGACTCCTGGACCATCACCACGCCAACTGAACGGACCGTTCTTGGGCTAGTGGTGTGTGCAACATCCGCACAGAATTTTGGCGAACGACAGCCGCGTTGCTGCCGTCGTTTCCGATCATGCGTCAGCCAGCAGGCTTGCTACCGATTCCGCAATCTTCTGACCAGTGGCCTCCTGGTAGAAAGTGAAACCAGGGGATGGGTTGACCTCGAAACAATACCAGCGACCCTCTGGAGAACGGCGCAGATCGACGCCCGCGAAGAACAAACCCAACTCAGCCGCAAGTCGGCGGCATCGCTCACTCAATTCCGGTTCGAGCGTACATGCACGGATTTCGGTCCTACCACCGGAGCGGCCGGCGTAGCGGTAATCGTCGGCGTCCGAGACTATCTGCGCGGCGAAGATTCTGTCGCCAACAACGTGGACACGGTAGTCGGCGCCGGGGATGTATTGCTGAAACTGCGTGGGACAGTTGCCGATGTCCATGAGACGCTCTTTATGCTCTGGCCCGAGCCGCGAGACGATACTGCGCACCCCGCTCGTTGATTTGTAGATGACCGATCCATGGTATTCGTGAAAGGCCATCGCGGCCTTGGCGTCGGTGGTGACTAGCGTGTCCGGGAGGTCCAGGCCTGCGGCGCGGATTAGTTCGGCCTGGTAGGGCTTCGAGCTATTGGAGGCCATCATGGAGGGCCGGTTGACCACAAGCGCCGGGGTGACCTCGACCCAGGCCTGCATTCCGTCGTCGAGCGCCATGCCGTGATGCCAGAGCGGTGACAATGGGCCCGCTTCGCTCAACATGGGCAGCCGCCGGACATCGTAGGGGCGGGCATAGATGGCGGTGACGGCTTCGAGTGCTAGCGCCTCGCCATCCCATTGCAGGGTTCCGTGGACAGTCGGGCCTACGTTCAGATCCAGGGTTGCGGAGGCAATGGAGTGCTGATCAAAGAGACACACGGGCGCTTTGCGGCTTTTGAGAGCGGAATACACCGCGCGCAACGGCCCGTCGCGGGGCAGGCCCCAGAGAAGGATCATGGGCGCTGCTCCTTGGAGTCGGCTAGCAGAAATTCGCGTGCGGCGTCGATTTTCTCGTGGGAATTCAAGTCGGGCATTGGATTGGCGCTGGCGAGCGCCAATCCGTTGCCGTATGGTGCAAAACCTAGAGTCAGCATGCCGACCCCGGCGGCCTGGGCGAGTGAATGCGCCCATGCGGCCAGTGAAGGTTCGACGCCGCCGAGGATGCGATCGCCGATCACGGTGACCTCGGCTGCAATCTCCGATTCAGGTGTCGATAGCGCGCTCAGCCGAACGCTTCGATGGATTGGCCGCACTGGGATTCCGGCCTTCGCGGCGGTGCGAGTCCACTGCTCGGGCCTCCAGGCGGGGCCAAGTAGCGAGCCCGCAGTGGGCCGATTGAGCAGCCTGCACGGCAGCGACGAGAGGAAGGCACTCAGGAACGCGGTCATCTCGCTCGCGACGTAATCGCGATCGGCGGCGTGGATATGCGGCAACATATCCGCGTGAATTGCTGGCAATCGGGTGAGTACACCAGTGATCGTCGATACCGGGACAATCTGGCCCGCGACGACCGCTGCTCCCTCATCGGGCTTGCCGGCCGAGTAGCGCCAGCCGGACATCGAGAGGTCGGCGGGTGTGCACAGCGCGGCGCCCCAAGGCGCCCATGCCTCGACCACGGACCGGGCAGTCGAATCATGGACGCTGGATAGTATTACGAGCATTCCGAGCCGCGATCAGCGCTTCTTCGGCCCGCCCGGCCCTCGCCGGCCCTGGCCGGATTCGTGCGTTGCGGCTGGATTTTCGGGCGCTCTGGGCGCTGGTTCCGCGCTCCGGGCTTCGGTGCCGTGGCGTTCCTCTTCACGACGGCGGCGCTCTTCCTCGTGTTGTTCATGCTCATGCCGTTCGAACTCTTCGTGGTACAGGGCGCGCTCCCCAACGCTGGGCCGCTCCTCGCCGCGAATGAACGGCCGGCGGTGCAGCTCGCCTTCAATGTGTTCGAGGCGCTCGGCGATGCGGCCGACCTGGTGCATCAGTTCGCCCAGTTCGTGCCGTTTTTCGTGATGTGCATAGTGCATGTGCTCGTGGCACTCCTTTTCCTTGCAGCCCTTGTGTTCGCATTCCTTGTGATCCTTCTCTTTGCAGGGCTTTTCCTCGCATTCCTTGCAGTCCTTGTCTTTATCCTTGAACTCCTTGGTGTCCTTCTCTTTGACATCCTTGAAGTCCTTCTCCTTCTCCTTGGCCTCCTTGGCGTCCTTGTCCTTGTACTTTGATTCCTCGTGGTCGAACTCGACGATCTCCTCGCCATGATCATGATCGTGATCGTGGCTATGATGCCAGCGGCGGTCGACGCGGACGTCGACGGGATGCGAGGAGATGCCGTTGGCAATGACGGTGAGGCGATACTCGCCGGGCGGCAGATGGTCCGGCACGGCGAAGTGCGTGTGATGAATCGTCTGGCCGGTGGCGACACTCATGGTCGAGTGGTCGAAGGTACGGCAATAGACGGCGCCGACATGATGGGGGCACCAGAGGCGCACCAGAGGATAGTTGGTCGCCATCTGCTGATCGTCGCCATAGGCGCAGGCTTGCGACAGGCCGTTGAGCTGGCGCCCGTGCAGGCGATAGGTGTGGCCTGGATGCAAGCGGTGCGGCACATGTGTGATTTCTGGGCGCCACGCGTTACGCGGGCCGCCAGAGGGCGTATAGATCGCCATGTCGAAGCTGGCACCGCCGTCGGAGCACGCCGAGAGAAGCGCCTGCCCGGTCGGCAGGATCAGCAGTCGGCAATTATACGTCGGGCTGATCCCGGCGATCGCTGGCGCCGGGGCTGGAATTAGGGTTCCGCTAATCGGGTCAAATTCGTAGAACTCTGCCGGCGTGGAGAAGCCGGCATCGCCGCCCGAGAGGGCGATCGCCCCCACGCAGCACAAGACGTTGCCATTGGGCAGCAAGCAGGCCGGCGCGTCGAGCGCGGCTTTGAGATTGCCGTGTGAATCGACGGGGAAATCAGGGCCGACGGCCCAGGTCCCAGGATCGGTCGGCGTCGTCGTGGGGGGCGTGTAGAGTCCGGTATGGCCGGTGGCCCCGATGGCGAAGACGCGCCCGTCCGGCAGCAAAATTTGCGGTCCCATCTCCGGCACAAAGCCGGCTCCGGGAGCCTGCGGCAGGGTAACGGGGATCACGCCGGCGCTGACCCAACTATTGGTTGCGATCACATATTTCTGCGCGTCGGGGATGCTGCTGCATTGAACCGCCAACACGGTGCCGTCTGGAAGCAGCGTCCAGCCCTCCTCGGAATCGGAATCGAGACCGTCGCCACCGGCCGACCAACTGCCCGATTCCGGGTCCCAAATCGCCGTCGCGTTGGCGTCGAAGTTGGTATTGGCGCAACCCAGGAGCAGGCGCCCATCCGGCAGCACACAGGAGGCGCCGTCGCCAATGTTGGTCCACTTGGGCGGCGTCGCGATCGGTGTCCAGGTGTCGTCCGTTGGGTCATAGATCTCGGCGGCCAACAGATCGACGCCATTATAGACACCGTTGTCCTCGCCGCCGGCGCAAAACACGGTCCCGTCGCGCAGAACAGCGGACGCGAAATACAACGGCGCATTGGCGGGTCCGTTCTGGCTTACCGGCGCATTGTTCGGCATGGGGCTGAGCGGAGTCCAGGTTCCGTTCGCATAGTCCGAGCGGTCGTCTGGCGCCAGCCGAAACCAGTTCGAGGTCAGGTATTCGTGACACAGGACGGCGCCGTCGGTCAGAAGCAGCGTCGCGTCGATGTTGACATTCGGCTTGTTCTTCAGAGGTTGCCAGGAACCGGGCATTGTTAGTTCTCCTTCATAGGGATAGTGATCCCAACAAGCGAATCGTTTCACGGTCCGGCTATTTCCCAGGGCCATGTAAACGGTGCTGAATCGAACAGATATGCCATTGTCCGGACGGGAACGATTTAAACGGGGGAGGGCGGAAATGGCCTTTCTGAGTGGACGCTTCGTGCGGCAGACTATAGTGGATGCATTTCGGCCGTACGATCTTTTCGCAACTGCCCCTCGCGATCGCGCGCGATGTTGGCGATAGCGTCCTTTATCATTCGCTACCGGGGCAAGCCCGCGAGTGCAAATGGGGCTAATTGCGGATACGGTTTATTTGTGTTGCGACAAACTGCGAACCTTTTGCTGGAAGTCCTTCTTATGAAGGAGTATGCTTTCCAATCTCAAAGAGAAGATTCCGGAGGCCAACGAAACAAAGAACCTCGTTACTGTCGCGAAATGTGGGCAAGATTGCGGCATTTAAACTGTTCGAGTATAACTCCCATCGTTGGTGGGGCGTGTCTGTTGGCCGTCACTTTAACTCCGAGTCTCACTTCAAGGCCAACGCGTTCGCGGTTTCTGGCTGCGCTCCACCAATCGCGCGGTGGACGAACGTTTATTTGCCATGCAAGTTGTCTCATCTGGAGAGTGGCCGCTATGACGGTTTTCACAAGATCGATATTATTGCTGATCGTTTGCGTTTCATCGCTTTTTGCACAAACAGAAACGCAGCGGCCTCGCATAATGGGCGTTGCGCACGTGGGAATCTACGCCAACGATTTAGATCGAACCCGCGTTTTCTATAAAGACTTACTCGGATTCGAAGAGCCTTTTTCGCTGAAGCGCAACGATGGAAGTGAGTGGATCGTTTATATCAAAGTGAATGAATTTCAGTATATCGAGCTGTTTGCAGAGAGGCGCAGGACCGGCGGACCATTGGGACATTTCGCCCTTTATACCGACAGCGTGAAGCGCATGAAGAACTATCTGGAATCTCGGGGAGTAGAGCCGGTAGACGATATCCATAAGGGGAAGGCGGGGAACAGTTTTTTTACCATCAAAGACCCGGACGGTCACACTGTAGAGATCATGCAATATGAACCGGGGAGCCGGACAGCCGAAAGCCGCGGCAACTTTGTGCCACCGGGTCGCGTTTCAGGCCGCATTCTGCATGTGGGTCTAAGGGTAAAATCGGTCGAGGTAACCGAACGTTTCTATCACGATGTGCTGGGCTTTCGAGAATTTAGGGAGCCGATCTCCTTCCCAAAACAACGGGGTGGGTGACGCTCGATGTTCCAGACGGCGACGATTATGTGGAACTGATCCCTTATACTGCATCGCAATGGGCACAGTCTCAATCACTGCAAGATCATTTTTGTCTTGCTGTCCCCGACGCAAGAAAGGTCGTGGCCGATCTACAGCTACGGGGACAGGCAGAGTCTGCTTCAGTTGCACGCGAAATTGATGTCGAAGTAGGTGCACACAACGAGTGGCAGGTGAGCATGTTCGATCCAAGCGGAACACGAATTGAACTCAGAGAGCCGACGACGGCCAGTAAACGAGATACTACGGCGACGACATCCCTCCCAGCAAACCCACCAAAAAGGAAGGAATAATACCAGGCTTGCGAAGCGGTGGCGTACTTGCAGCCCATTCAGAGTTTCTCATGTCCTGACGACTCATGACTCATGTTTCCGCCCAGAGATATTACACGCAGGAACTTCCTGAAATCGGCGGCGTTGACAGGCGTGGGCCTGATGGCGCCACGCGCATTTGCCAGAGAACAGTTACCGCCACCCACCGCAAAGAATGGGTACTCGTCAGTCCCTCTTCTGCAAGGCTGGGAACACCGCCGGGGCACACTCGGAAGTGTATGGGACGTGTGGCGGGAAGATCACGATAACGGAATCAAGTGGCAGCCAGTGCCAATACCCCATTGCTTCAATGCTCGAGATGCAGTGGACCCAGATGGAACATTTTACGAGGGTCCCGCCTGGTATCGCATCCAATTGGAAATCGCGAACCCATTTCAAAACGGGCGCACGATGCTGCACTTTGAAGGTGCAGGGCAGAAAAGCGAAGTTTTCGTGTTTCTCGACAAAGCCGGCCAACACTTGGGTGGCTACGATGAATTTGCGATTGACATAAGCGAGTCATCGGCGAGAGCGTTGAAGGCTCCGCTGCAGGCGGACGGGTTCCGATCGCAGTACTCTGCGACAACTCTCGCGACAGCGAGACAATTCCTTCCAGCCTCAACGATTTCCATCGCTATGGAGGCATGTATCGGCGGGTTAATCTCGTTTACGTTCCGGTGGTCTCTATCGAACGGATTCACATCGACGTCGAACTGCAACCAAAATGGCAAGCCAGGGCAGTGGTCAAAGCTCGCCTCTACAACCCCGACTCATTAAAGGGACAAGTTCGAATCGACGTCCGAGTTATCGATCCAAAAAACAAAGTTGTTTATTCGTCCACGGTATCTACTGACACATGGGCAGGCGGGCGAGCGATTGCCTCTTTCGAGGTGAACGAACCCCACTTATGGTCACCGGCTAACCCGGCGCTGTATCGTTGCGAAACGACTCTGACCAGCGAGCATGGCACGATGAACGTAGCCGAGTGTTTTGGCTTGCGTGCATTCGGGTTTCTTCCTCACGGTCCATTCCATCTCAATGGGGGAAGACTGCTTTTGCGCGGAACGCAGCGTGAGGAGGACCACGCCGTAATTGGTCCGGCTATGACTGATGACTTGATAGCGCGCGAGCTGAACCTAATCAAAGATATGGGCGCTAATTTCCTGGGACTGGCACACCACCAACAATCCCGTGGTGCCGCCACCGGCCCGGTCACAATCGCCGTCGATGGTCTCACTACCGTATCGTCGAGTTCGCTCTCCGTTGTCTCCTCGGCAACGTTTTCGCTGACAGCGGGTCCAAATGCAGTGACCTTGCTTCCAGGACAGAACGCGATCGTTCAAGTATCGGTGAGTACCACCAATGGGTTCGAACAGCCCGTCGCATTGAGCTTTTCGGGCCTACCCTCTGGCGTAACGGCTAATTTTCAGCCGCCGCAAATCTCGCCGGGCGGGTTCTCCTTGCTCACTCTCACGGCGCCCGGCACACAGAGCCCAGGTTCATCTACTTTGACAGTTTCCGCGACCGCGACCGCGCAAGGAATTTTGCAGACACAGAGCACAAGTGTAGGTCTAAACATTCAAGCATCCAGCGGTAGCGCGACATTTACCGGGCAAGTCGCTGTGACCGGCCCCTACAACACGCCTTTGGTAGGAGTGACCGTTAGCTTTACGGGAAAGAATTACACGGGAGCCCAGACCGGCTGCACCGGTTCGACCACCGAAAGCTACCATTACGATTTTAACGGGAACGTAACGCAGTTTACGGATCGCCGGGGAGTGGTCACCACCTACACCTACGACGCTCTCAACCGCAAGGTGTCGGCAAACTTCGGCTCGGGAGGATCGGTAGCCTTTACGTACGATGCGATGAACCGCCTCATTCAAGCGGTCGACTCGACGACGGGAGCAGTGTCTCGTAATTACGATCTCTTGGACCGGATGATTCTCGAAAACACCGCGAACGGAAGTGTCAGTTATGCCTATGACGCCGGTGGGCGACGAATCTCGATGCAAGTATCGGGGCAGCCAACTGTGGCGTATACCTACGATGTAGATAACGAACTGATGCAGGTGACGCAAAATGCTTCAGTCGTAACCTTTGGCTACGACGCAAACGGGCGGCGCACCAAACTGACGTTGCCGAATGGAGCCGCTACCAATTACAGCTACGATGCTGCTTCTGAATTGACTGTCGATAGTTATCAACTGGGGGGTGCAACTCTAGGAAATCTGACCTATGCCTATGATGCTGACGGGTGGCGGACTTCGGTTGGAGGGAGCTTTGCACAGACGCAATTGCCGGCTGCAGCTTCCGCGGCACCCTACAGCGCCAACAACCAACTCACGCAGTGGAACGGCAATACTCTCATCTACGATGCAAATGGGAACTTAACCTCGGACGGGGTTAATACCTACACGTGGGACGGGCGGAACAGACTCGTATCGATCAGCGGAGGGGTATCGGCAAGCTTCCGGTATGATGCATTCGGGCGGCGCGTGAGCAAAACCATCGGCGCGACCACAACCAGCTATGTCTACGATGGACCAAATTCAGTCCAGGAGCTGGCGGGAGGAATCGCTTCCGCAAATATGCTGGACGGATTGGGCATGGATGAGTACTTCCAACGGACCGACGGATCAGGGACTGTGGTCTATTTGCGCGATGCGCTGGGTGGCACAGTGTCGCTCGTCGGAGGCAGCGGCAACACGGTAGCCCAGTACACGTATGAGCCGTTTGGCAACACTACCTCGACCGGCACATCAACCAACCCATATCAGTACACGGGCCGGGAAAACGATGGAACGGGCCTGTATTACTATCGCGCCAGATACTACGACCCGAAAATCGCCAGGTTCATCAGCGAAGACCCGAGCGGATTCGGAGCAGGTATTAACCTCTACTCCTACGTTGCCAACAGTCCGGTTAATTTCGCCGATCCATCTGGATTGTGTCCTCCGCCGAACCCCTGCGCCCCGATCGGAAGAGCCCCAAGTCCCAGTGATTATGAGGCGAAGGGACTCACCGTGCAAATCATGGAGACCAGCGGCTACCCACCGGAGGAAGCGGCCGGCGTCGCCCTGAATCTATACAACCTGGCAAGCTTCCATCGGGGTGGTTCGCTCGATGCGCAGGCTGTAGGCGGATCGACCGCGTACGCGAACTACGCGTTCGGAGATTACATGAGCGCCGCAGGGTTTTCGCTTTCGCAGACGTTGGCGTCCGCGAATGCATATGCGGCGGGGTTTAGTCACTATGGTCCTAATGTTCCAATGGACCCGAATTACCCGTCTTTGCCGGCAGTGAACGTTGCGAATATCACGAAGGGATTTAACGACGAACAGAACGGGACTCTATGCACGCCAACGAACTGACAGCGAGGCCGATATGCATGAAGGAATTATCAAGTATGGTGGGACTGCCCACTTTGCGGCCCGCACGGCAGCTTTGCTGATGCTTGCTGGCGTTTGCGCCTTAAGCACCAGCTGTCGGAGGGATGGTGAGACGACTTGGTCAGCAGAGTCCCGTTCTCCAGATGGGCTGCGGTTTGCGATCGCTCGCAGTCAACAATGGGAAGGGCCGGGAGCAGCCTATGATGCGACCACTGTGTACCTTAAGCCGGCAAATGGGACTCATCCGCCGATGCAAGTGCTGGGGTTCTCTCACCAGTTTGCGACGATGAATCTGAAGATGGAATGGATAAGTCCGACACATCTGGAAGTGACGTATGGAGCGAGCACAAGACCTGGAGACCACATAAGTCTCGATTTCCAGGCAGTCAAGTGCGACGGCGTCGACATCTCGGTGCGAGAACTATCGAGCAATAAGTGAGATGGAAGACTGCAATGCAGTGAATAACATGTCGAAAAATGGGACATTGCGAGTGCACCGAGGGGCAAGAATTGCCGCTACGATCATTCTGCTGTGTTTGGTCGGGATGCCGCTTCTCGGCCAAAGCAATGACATCCAGTACTTCTACGATGACATAGGTAGGCTCATCAAGGCCGTCGATCAGAATGGAAGTGTTGCGACCTATTCTTACGATGCCGTGGGCAACCTACTCTCGATTGCGCGTTCCACTCTTCCTGCAAATAACGGACTCGCCATTTTAAATTTCACCCCGCAGAGCGGACCGGTCGGCCAGAGCGTTACCATTCAAGGCCAGGGGTTCAGCACGACAGTTTCCTCGAATACTGTGCAATTCAATGGCGTGGCTGCTGCTGTTACGGCAGCGACTGCCAGCAGTCTGACGGTCACAGTTCCTTTTGCAGCCACTACTGGACTTATTTCCGTAACGGTCAGCGGACAGTCCGCGAGTTCCACAACGCCGTTCACCGTGACAGCAGGAGTATTGCAGTCGGTAGCTGTTTCTCCATCCAATTCTTCCATCCACTTAGGTTCGCAAACTCAGCTTACCGCGACTGGGACCTACATCAACGGGAGCCAGCAGAACCTAACCACCTCGGCGCAGTGGGGGTCGTCCAATCCATTAATCGCCACCGTAAGCAATTCTCCCGGAAGCCAGGGACTGGTCACGCCCGTCTCTGCCGGTACCGTAACGATCACCGCGAGCAATGGCCAACTCATCGGCTTGGCGACGGTTCAGACGATTGTCCCATCGATCATAACCGTTACTCCGTCTTCAGCTATGACGTTTTCCGGAAATTCCCAGCAGTTCACCGCCACTGCGACGTTCACGGACGGAACTACCGGGAACGTGACTTCTCAGGCAAGCTGGAGTTCAACCAATACCTTCGTGGCGACTGTCAGCAGCACGGGGGTGGTCACTTCGATGGCCGCGGGCACCACGACGATTTGCGCGGTTTTCTTTAACAGTGCCTGCTCGAGTGTGTCGGTTGTGACCCAGCCGACCACGCTGAGCATAACGCCCACGAACGTAACCATTCCTCTTGGTATGCAGCAATTCAACGCGATCGGAACGAACGGTCAAATCATCACGTCAGAAGTGAATTGGAGTTCGTCGAACACCGCCGTCGCCACCATCAGCACTACGCCGGACACGCAGGGGTTGGCCACTGGATTGAGCGTAGGGACAACGACCATCACAGCAATCGCAGGAACGCTTACGGCTTCCACGCTGTTGACGATCACGGCGGCGGTTCCCACGGTGACCATTAGTCCGGGACGCGACATTATTCAACAAGGCAATTCCTTCCAATTTAAGGCTACGCTGGACAATACGAATGGCGGCACACAAGACGTAACGCAAACGGCGAGCTGGGAGAGTTCGGCGGCTGGTGTGGCCACAGTGAATAGCCAGGGCCAAGTGACTGGGGTAGCGCCCGGGTCGGCGACCATTACTGCAACTTCCGGATCCGCCAGCGGATCTGCGAGCGTGATTGTAACCAACCCGTCGGCGACAGTCCCACGATACGTGTATGAGAGCGCTTACTCAAGCAACTCTGTGGGCACTGTCTCCGTCTACTCCGTGAATGCGTCGACCGGTCAACTGCGTTCGCTCGGTTTCGTTTCGCAAGCGGGAGATTCTTCCGCTCTCGCACTCGACCCGGCGAGCCAATACCTCTACATCGCCAACTCCGAGTCCAACGAGGTGCCAAACACTCTGTCCGTTTACACAGTGGGCGCAAACGGATCTCTGACTCCGCTTGCCACTCCGCCAGTTCCGACTGGCAATTTCCCCAATACGGTTGCGGCTGATCCATTCGGCAGATTCGTGTACGTGGTGAATGGCAGCGATGCTACGGTATCGGGCTTTGCTGTGGGAGCGAATGGAGGACTAACGCCGATACCGGGCGCGCCTTTCTCGGTAGTAGATTTTGGAGCTGTGGCGGCGATCGTAGATCCCAGTGGCCGATTTGTATATGTGTTGTGTTCCAGCGACGCGACGATTTCCGCTTTCACTCTCGATCCAAATAGTGGCGCACTGACGCCGATAACTGGATCGCCGTTCGCGGCAGGTTCAAATCCGGCAACGTTCGCGGTAGATCCGGCAGGCAAATTCCTTTTGGTGGGCAACCCCGGCCAGAGTTCGAATTCGTCGGATGCCTTGCCACCTGCCGATCTGCCTGGGCTCGATGCGGACCGCTCAATTCTGCTTGCGAAACTTGAATCGTGGCCGCTTGGGGATTTCAGGTCTTCGAATGCCGCAGCACCGGCAATGGTAGATCAGTCTTCGATCTTGCGACCGGTCGATTGGTCGTTCACAGGTGATAGCATGCCTCTCTTGCTACCAGGCGTGGGTGGGATGACGTCTGTCGGCGACGCTGAGAGCAAGCAGAAGTCGATCACTCAACCGAATTGCGGGACCGACTCCGACGTTAGGCCCGGTATGTCGCACCCTGCCAGTTGCGGCGGTTCCAACAATCCTTCCTCGATATCCGTGTTTTCCATCGGTGCATCGACTGGCGCGCTTACGCAGGTGACTAATTCACCTTTCACCATTTCCGCCCAGCCCAACTCGATTGTGGTCGATCCGACTGACAGGTTTGTCTACGTAACCTATGCCAGCAATGTTGTCGATGGTTTCTCGTTTGACGCGGGCAGCGGAAACCTCACAGAGCTTCCCGATGCACCTTACGTCACATCTGCAAGCCAGCTCTCCAACGTCTCGGTTGATCCATCCGGCGAGTTCGTTTACGCCGCCGGGGGCGGTTATTCTGCGGGATCGAATTTGCTGGCCTTTAGCTTAAATAGTGCGACGGGCACACTGACCGCAGTTGGCACCGCTCCTGGCCCGTCGGGTGACCATGAACTCGCAATTAGCAGCGGCGCTAGCGGCGTTACTTTCACGCCCCAGTTTGCCTATGTGCTGAGCGCGGGCGGCCCGAACGGGGCAAACAATATCACCGGCTATTCAATAAATCCAGGCAGTGGTGCGCTCACTCCGCTTACGGGTTCGCCGTTTGCCGAAGGATATTCGCCGGTAGCCGCCACCGTGGATCCGTGGAATCCTCTTCTGTACGTCACCAACAACTGTTCTGACACCTCATGCACGGCCGCGGCTGGAAGCATTTCAGCGTACACGATCGATCCCGTGGCAGGCACTTTGGCTCCAGCTTTGGGGTCTCCGTATGCGATCGGCTCAAGTCCATTTGGAATCGCGGTCGATCCGTCAGGCAGCTATGTTTTTGCTGTCGATAACCAGGATGTAAGCATTTGGGGTAACTCGATCAACCTGCCGATCGGGAGCCTCTCGCCATTGATTGGCTCTCCTACTTATGGAATCGAGAACGGCGCGGTGGCTGTGGGATTCGATCAGGTCGGATCGCATGTTTATACGGTGGCAAGCGCGGACTATTACGTGAACAAGTGCACCCAGAATTGCGCCAGCGGACACCTCTACGTCTATAACTATCCGCTATTCTCTCCGACAACGGCGGGGCAAACTGCCAGCGTCGCTAACGTTGAAATAGTTGGCCCATCCCCGAGTTCGCTGGCTTTGGATACGGCCAGCTGGTTTGCGCTGGTTCCCGACAGTACGACCAACGTGGTGTATGTAGTTTCGACAACGAGCGCGACGCAGGTCCCAGGTTCTCCGTTCGGTAACTGAACAAAACTAGTTGACGTTCAGCCTTCTACATTTTGGCGCATTCCGCCCTAGTCGCTTGAGACTTCTTCTAGGAGTGGTGGCTCAATGCTCACCAAGCCTCTACCCCAGCCTGTCCAAATGCGGGTTCGCCCTTAGCTAGTTGTTGCCAAGTCAGGCAATTCCAGTATTTAAGCTTCAGAAGGAGATTCTCAGAGAATTTGGACAGGAGTCGGCTCCTGAGGAACTAGCTGTCATTGCCCTGTTGCTGGGATGGGCAAGAGTTGGAAGCCCGAGTCGAGCTGTTCGTTTGCGAAGGCGCATTTCAGCTCGCTGGCGTGCCTGTTCATCGCAACGGTAGAGACGGTTTCTGCGTACGGTTCTTGGTCGATAAGACATGATAGAGAATCCTGAGACGTCCATGATCGCATCAGCAACCAAAGCAACGGGTTTCACGATGGGGTGGAGTTCGAGTAGGTTGCCTTCATCCGTTTTTCGCGCGAAGGAATTGACGCCAGGGTAACTCCAGACGTTCGTGTGATATCGACCGAACTGACCCAGTTGAACATTATTTTTATGCTTGTCTTTGCCGTTCTTAAAAACAAACACTAGTTCGTGCGCGCTGCGGTACAGGCTTCCCATCCGCCGCAACCCTTCGTCCAAACGCAAAGGTTCTTGAACTCGGTGTAAACCTGCTTGCCTGCAGCTAGCAACTCTTGCACGTGCCTCCAGTCCATGAACAGGAAGTGCAAAGAACCCTCTTTGCTGTGAACCGCAAGTAATGTGAAGACCTGCGTCAGAAAGTCGGTGAACTGGGATTCGTTCATCTCGCCGCAGGCCATCTTGAAATTCTGGTGCTGGATTGTGCCGAGACCACCGGCGTGCCCTGCGATTCTGACGTTATAAGGAGAGTCGGTAAGAACCATGTCCGCTCGGCGACCCGCCATGAGAGCAGAGTAGCTGCTAGCATTGAGCGCGTTCCCACAATAGATTCTGTGTCGACCTAAGAGCCACAGGTCGTCGGCGCGGCTGACCCTTGGTCCCGTGGTCTCGGGCAATTCATCGAAACTTCTTTCTTGGCGGGAAGTGAGCTTGTGTCGAGTATTTTGATGGCTTTTCTCTAGAAGAGGTCATGACAGGGTTCGTTTTCATCCGCAATCAAAAGATGAAGCCACGTTATACCATGGGGTGTGGACCTTCCGGTAAACCCGCCGATCCTGCCGATGCTCGCGAAACGAGTGGATGAGTTGCCCGCAGAGGGCGATTGGGTCTTCGAGCCGAAGTGGGATGGTTTTCGCGCTCTGGTGTTTCGCGATGGAGATGAAATTTTCATCCAAAGCCGCGACGAAAAACCACTCAATCGTTACTTTCCTGAGTTGCTGGAACCACTGCGTGCAGCGCTGCCGGCACGTTGTGTGCTCGATGGAGAGATGGTCATCGTCAAGAATGATGGGCTTGATTTTGATGCGCTGCAATTGCGTTTGCATCCCGCTGCATCGCGCGTAAAGCTTTTATCCGGGCAGATTCCCGCGTCATTTGTATTCTTCGATCTGCTTTGCCTTGGAGATCGCGATCTCTGCGGCGAGGCGTTTCAAAAACGGCGACGCGAACTGGAATCGCTGCTTGCTTCAGCGAAGGCACCGATTCATCTCACGCCTGCAACCAGCGATCGGAGTATTGCCGCCGATTGGTTTCGCCGCTTTGAAGGCGCAGGCTTGGACGGTGTGATGGCCAAAGATCCTGCGGGAACTTACGAGCCGAATAAGCGAGTGATGCTTAAAGTGAAACACGAACGCGATTGCGATTGCGTAGTGGCTGGATTCCGCTGGCATAAAAAAGGCGAGCATACGATGGTCGGCTCGCTGCTGCTCGGTTTGTTCGACGATGCCGGTGCTTTGCAACACGTCGGAGTCTGTGCGAGTTTCAGCACGGTAAAACGAAAAGAGCTGGTGGAGTTTCTCAAGCCTCATCGAAAAGATGCGCTGGTCAACCATCCTTGGAAGGCTTGGGCTGAGCACGCGGCCGAAAATGATGAAGGTATCAAGCGAATGCCTGGCGGACAGAGCCGCTGGAGTCAAGGCAAAGATTTGTCGTGGGAGCCGTTACGGCCTGAATTAATTGTAGAAGTTGCTTACGATCACATGCAGGGCGATCGCTTCCGGCACACGGCGCAGTTCCGCAGATGGCGAACGGACAAAAAGCCTAGCGACTGCACCTATGCCCAGCTTGAAGTTGTTGCTCCGCAAGAGCTGGCGGCGATTTTTCCACAGGGAAGGTGAGTCTTACTCGTTTGCCTTTTTCTTTTTCCAACGCTCTCGCCACTCGCGCGTTGGGTCATCGTCTGGCTCTGGAGTTTCCTGTGACGGCCGTTGTTCTTCAGGAACGTGATGCAGGTTGATGCGGACACGCGTCCATGTGGATGATCTCCCGCGCATCGAGTCGACCAGCACATCGTCCACGGCAAGCAGGCTAGCGATATCTGCATGTTTGGTCTTCCATCGCTCAAGACCCGCCAGCGCGGCTGCTTTATCAGGCGAATTCGCGACCGTAATCAACGGCATTTTTCACGCGCGGCTTTTTTGATGCTGTCTTTTTCGCGGCAGATTTCGCACGGGAAGGCATCACGCGCGCAGCCTCGCCTTCCATCTTGCGGAAGTGCGGAGGCCAGGGCGCGTCGGCAATACCGGCCGCTTCGTCTTTATCGGCTAGTTCCAGCAATTTTTCCAGTGAGCCGGGCGATGCATCCATCGCGGCGTGCGGATTGCCGATTTTCGCGAAGCGCTTAGGAACCGTGAAGATGGTGAAGTCGGCCGGATTGCAATCGGGCACTTCTTCCCAATGGAGAGGAGTCGAAACGCGCGCATCTGGGAGCGGGCGCACCGAATAGGCGGAGCATGTCGTGCGATCCTTCGCGTTCTGGTTGTAGTCAAGGAAAACGCCATGACGCTCTTCCTTCCACCACTTCGAACTGGCCAGTGTTGGGGCGCGGCGCTCGACAGCTCGCGACAACGCAACAGCCGCACGGCGTACTTGCGTGAACGTCCAGCGCAGTTCGATGCGCACATTCACGTGCATGCCGCGCGAGCCGCTGGTTTTCGGCCAGCCGCGAAGGCCAACCTCACCGAGAAAGCCTTGTACTTCGAGTGCGACGCGGCGAACATCGTCCCAACTAACGCCGGGAATTGGATCCAGATCGATGCGTAATTCATCTGGATGGTCGAGATCACTGGAGCGCACTGGATGCGGGTGCAGTTCGATGCAGCCCAGGTTCACGATCCAGGCAAGCCCGGCTGCGTCATCGACCACGATCTCTTCAGCGTTTCGGCCGGAAGGAAACGACAGAGTGACCGTGCGCAACCAGGAGGGCCTATTCTCCGGCGCGCGCTTTTGATAAAACGCCTCCGCCTCGGCACCATTGACAAAACGTTTCAGAACGATCGGTCGATCTTGAATCCCCGCCAACGCTCCCGGAGCGATGGAGAGATAATACTGAACGAGTTCGAGCTTGGTGACTTTTATCTGCGAAGAAAAGTACAACTTCTCTGGGTTCGTGATCTGGACGTCCTGCCCACCGATCAAGAGCACTTTGTTGTCTGATTCTTTTGCCACAAGATAAGGCTACCATCGATAATCGCTATCTTAGGTGACACAGATCTCTGGCCATGAATCAATCATCATTCAGTCCCACCATCGACGAATATCTTCGCAAGCGCCTGATGCCGGTCGAAGGCGCGATCCCGCAACTGGCGGGCATCGATATGTACGGCAACTCCATTCCCGCGAGCACCGTGGGCGGCGACCTATTCGAGTACATCAACTTTCAGCAGCGCTATAACATCGACGGCCGCATCGCCCGGGCGCTCAAACTTGCGAAGCTTTATCTCGATCCTTTACCGGCTGGGCAACCGGTGCGCAACATGGTGGATGACCATGTGTGTTGGCTGGAGAACCGGCTGAAACAAGAGCAATCCACGCCGCTCGAATACAGAAAAGCGAAGAGCTCGGAGCAGTTGCGCATCGCGGAAGATCTTCCGGAGTTGAGGACCACGGCCGGCGTGCTGCTGGTGGATGCGCAGGGGCACGGCCTAATCTCGGCCAAAATTGCATCGACCGTCCACGATACATTTCATGCATTAATGCTGGTGGAACTGGATCGCTACGGAAAGACCACGCCGGGATTTTTCGAAAAAATCAATCTGCGGCTGGCGCAATCGCTCACCGCGCGCAACGCGCTCGGACGCAATCCCAAAGATAGTTCCCGTGAAATCGCCACAATGCTCTATGGCGAAATGCGGCCCGAGGGACTTTTCCGTTTCGTAAATTTTGGCCATCCACCGCCACTGGTTTTCTCGAACGAGTTCGGCAAGTTTATGGAGATCGGCCGGGCGCGAATGGTGCAGTTTCCGCCATTAGGCCTGGAAATTCCCGAAGATCATCCGGACCGGAACAAATATTTCTCGATCAGCCTGCGAAAACGGCAGGTAAACTCTTCCGATGTAGCGGAGATCGCGCTGATGAGTCCCGGCGACATACTCTTCCTCTATACCGACGGAGTCTACGATGGCTCCGACGACGAGGAGCGATCCCAACTCGAGCGCGTGATGCGCAACCATAAAGACCAGTCAGCCCGCGAAATTTGTAACGCGCTGCTGGATTATGCCGTCAAGCGCGATGAACACTTACAGGAAATCGGTGAGGACGATGTCATTGACGACAAGACGGTATTCATCATCAAGCGCAGGTAAGCGAAACGCGATTCTGTTGCAAGAAATCCATAAGTCAGCTTCTAGGAGGTTGGTTCTCTCCACGACACCAACAAGTCTACAAACTAACGATGTTTCCAATTCTTAACCAAGAGGCGGAAGTCAGGAAGCATGAGCAAGAATCTCTGAAGTTCTCTATTTATTTGCCTTTCTTGGAGCACACCCCGCGCGGATAGATTTTTTGCTTTCGGACTGTGCGGTAGGCACGCAGACACCTGCGAAACCCATCAGGCTGCCCGGGGGCCGGGCAACGTGGCCCTTTTGCCACACAATCGCCTGGCGTTCGCCGTTTAGGTGCGAATAGATGGCGAATCGAAACCGGACTGATTGCCCAGTTCTGATGTCTGGTTTCGGGGGAATTCTCTGGCAGGTTTTGCTATCCGCAACTTGCGGACACGTCGAGCCTTAGCGCGACAAAACCGTACCGAGAGTTCGAATCTCTCCCTCTCCGCCAGCAAGTCTGAACTGCAGACAAAGTCCGCCGCCCGTTCCCGCGAAATGCGCGAAACATGCCCGTATTCCGCAATATTTCATCCTCAAACCGGACTGCAGAGAATGGACTGCTCGTCGGCGAAGGGGGTCACTGTCCCGCCTTTTCTCCGGAGGGCGTGCGCAGTCCGGTTTCAAGGAGGGCAATAGGCGAAATGCAATGCGATCACATCCCGGGAATCGCTTCTTGGTAGGTTGACTTTTTCACCACCTTGGCACACCCAGTTCGGGCCTCGCATAAGTGGGTTTGTCCGGACCTATTCGTGACCCACGGCCAAAACGGCATTCCGGAGCGAGTGTGCTGTGGATGTGCCTGATCACGAAGCAGCTTTAGCCACTCGTTAAGATTCGAGCGGCTCATCAGCCAGCAGCCATTGGCACCTCGGGAACGATTTTCACGTTAAGGGCAAACGGATCGACCAAACCGGTAGGTTACAGACACACTTGCATAAGAAGGCGCGCGCACTCCTACAACCTCCTGGACGGCGGAAGCAGCGAAATTTTCTGTTGTCTGCCCAGTATAGCCGCGGGCCATAAGGAAATTCACTCCGGCATCCAGGCGGGCGTTCATGAAAGGCCGAACCAGGGCACCGCGAAACTCTTTCACTGAGGTTCCTGTGCATTCCGCATTCAAGTTGGGCAGGCATCCCGTGCCTAACGGCTTCTTGCCTACGTATTCGAACTCCTCTCGTGCTTGCAGATGAAAAGGAAGCTTCTGAATCGTTCCAAGCAAATCGAAAATCGTTCGAGGTGCCTCGGGCGTGGGATATCCCGAATCGAGGTCACGAGCATCGGCCTCAGAGAAGCTCGCCAGAAGCGATCCGTAGCGGAAGTTTTGCCGTACCGCGGCGGTCATGAAGCGCAGGCGGCTGGGACCTTGGTTGAATTGGAGTCCGGTGTCCGGGTCGATCTTTGCCAACTCCGCGCTGCTGGTTACGTGGCCCAGAGTGAGCCGCAGATCCGTGTTGTGTTTGGTCTTGCTGGCTACTAGTTGGTAAGAATGCGATATGGCTACCGGGGTGCCCACGATCATTCCAGTGCCAATGCGCGGATCTTCGGTGAAGAAAGCCTGCCCAAAACTTAGGGAGAGAAGCGGAGCATACCAGGATTGGCTTGGGAGAAACGAAACTGTAGCCTTCGGGGAATTCACCCCTCGCCACTTCTGAAACGAGTTCTGCGGGCGCAGCAGATCGTCGTTAGTAAAACTAATTTCGTCGCGGCGCCAGCCGAGATAGTAGCGGAAGTGAGACAGTCCTCCTTCGGCGGCGATGTAAGGCGTGATCGATCCGATGGTGACATTATTGCCGTCCACGGGAGTGAAAGGCCCGTAATAGGCTGGGTTCGAGGGACTAAACAATCCATAGTGGTCGAGATCATCGCGCCGAGGCGCTTCGCGCTCATAGTCGAGGCCTGCGAGCAAACAAAAATACTCGGCGATCTTGTTTACATAGTTCGCACGACCACCGGCTACGGTGCGAAATTCGCTCTGTCGAATCAGGCCCTGTCCAAAATCTGAAAAGAGCGAAAGATTGTAGGTGCGGAAAAAGCTTGAGAACTGGAGTTGCTGGCCTCCACCCAGTTGCCACACATCGTTCAAAGCTACGAGCGCAGTATGAGTCTGATCTTTCTGCCGCGGGTCGATGGTGTCGCCGTAATTGCGGAGGTTGGCATCGGCGGAATTTAAGGGAAAGAGCGGGACGAGGCCCGGAACGTAGGAAAAACCGTAGTAGCCAACTCCGAACAGAGTAAGCTGATGATCGCCGAGGTGAAACATTCGCTCGCCGTTGAACTTGTATTGTTGCCGGTGTTCCAGTCGATCCAGGAATCCATTGCCGTAAGAGGCCGCAAACGCCAACCACGATTTGGGTGTTGGACTTATGCCAGTCTCTAGATCGATGTCGCGATAATCTCCTGTGAAAGTTAAAAACGGATCGAGGCGAGACCTCAGCCCGTACGTAGCGGCCAGATTGACGGAATGATTCCCTTCTTCAACATTGAACGCTCCGCCATCGACCTGGATACTCTCCAAGACTTGCGGGATAAATATGTTCGGATCGGCGTAGCCGTTGCCGTGGGCATTGGCAGACAGGTTGTTGGGCACGCGGTAGCTGCCAACGGCGATGTATTGAGCAATGGGTTCGCCGTGATCTCCCGCAACTCCGGGCGCGAAGTACTGCGGAGCTTTGATCCCGCTGGAGGCGGTCTCGATGGGATACCCAGGAATCGCGACCGGGGCACCTGGGCGTCCAGAATTGGCGTCCAGCAAGTCATCGCGGACAAATATTTTCTCGGCCGGATCGGGAGAGACTACACCCGTTCCGTTTACATCCGCAGTCACAGTGACGGTTTCCATGCGGGAGTTGAACTCCCGCATCTGGATCGCAATCTCGGGGCTTGCGCCGGCGAGAAGATTCTTGGTCACGATGACTTGTTTAAATCCCGCGGCATGAACTCTTATTTCGAACTCGCCGGCGGTGGCTGCTTTGATTTCGAATTGACCTTGTGGCCCGGAAATAGTTTGGACTAAGGCCCGACCCTTTCCACCGGGATCGTGATGGATGAGTTCAACCAAAGCATCGGGCATTCCATTCCCCTGGGGGTCGATGACTCGGCCCCTCACCGAAATCGCCTGGCTCAAAAGAGGAAGCGAGAGCGAAGCTAGCAAGGCGACCATGCTCGCGAATTGTTTTCGGCGTGAGAGCATCTCGCTGTGCATTGCCCATCTTAATCGTCTAGTGTTGTATGGTGGTCTGACGTTGCGCGTTCGTCCCCGGGGCCTGGCCCAAAACAAGCTCTACATTTTCCGAGCCGACGGTTTACAGCGCAAGCGCTTCTTGTAGATATTTTTCTGCCGCGGCACGATCGCCCAACTTCAACACGATCTCGCCGGCGTGCCCAAAGATTTTCGAATCGCGGATCCCGACCGCCAGGGCAGTCTCGATCTGTTTGCGGGCTTCCATGTCCTGCCCATTGACGTGCAACGCCCAGGCATAGGCATCGAGCGTATCTACGTCGTGACGCCACGCGTACTCGCGCTTGGCCGCGTCTAGCGCTTTGGCCGGCTGGTGCGCGTGATCGGCATAGTAGAAGACGAGTGCGCGGTTGGAGTTGTCCTTGAGGGCCGTGTCTGCTAAAGCCTTTATTTCGAAGTCGGCGAACGCCTTGCGAGCTTCATTCCCGCGTCCCGCTAATTGCAGCGCCTCGGCCAAGTCATAGAGATTATCGGCTCGGGGTTGCGCCCGATAGCGTTGCTCGAGCAGTGTCACCGCGTCCGGGTAGCGCTTCTGTGTGACGCGAAGCTGAGCCAGCTTCCCCAAGGCGGCGGGATAGTTGGCAAAAGTTGTCAACGCCTGCTGCAGCAGTTTTTCTGCTGAGTCAGGGGTAGAAGCCAAGCGCGAATGTCCCATCTGAGTGAGGAGCGAAGCCCGCTCTGCGACTTCGGTCGCGGGTGTCGACTGATATGCCATGTCCATCAATTCGTAAGCACCTTCCGCATCCCCGAATAATTCGCGCAGATGCGCCGCCCGGATGAGCGCAGGCAAATTGCCGGGACGGAGATCGAGCATCCATTGGGCGGCAACTTCCGCATCCTTATAGTTACCGAGTTCTACGTTCGCGTCGGTCAACAGGCCGTAGACGATCACATCGTCGGGCACGCGCTTGTTCAGTGCGTTGGCGAGCGCCCGCGCGGCGGGATACTCATGCTCACCAAGAAGGATTGAAACTCGAATCTTCTCGCCGTCAAAATTGTTGGGTGCCAGTTCCAGCGATTTCTTCACCGCCTCCTCCGCTTCAACATAGAAGCTGGCATCGGCAGTCTCTTGCGCACGGCGAACCAGCGCCATTGCGAGAAGGTTGTACCCCGTAAATTCGGTTGGCTTCTCGCTGATCGCTTGTCGATCTGCGGTAATACTTTGTTCTGCGCGGGAAAGATCCACACCGGCCGGCGCCGCACTTTGAGCAGCGGCGAACCTGGCGAGCATCGTTATTATGCACAGCAGCGGAAGAATTTTTTTCACGGCATGTCTCCTCTTGGAAGAAAAATTGTGGCCGCCTTCAGCCGGCGGCCACAATGGTTAGCTACATTACAGGGCAAATGCCGCCGGGTTGTCCGGTGCAGCCTGCCTGTCCTGGGCCAGTGTGCGCGCTGTTGCGTCCACTGTTCGCCGGCATAACGTAGGGGAATGAATTGTTGAAGCCTTCGGTTTTCGTGTTTACGCCATCGCCCAGCGCCAAACCATACTTGGTGGAATCCACCAGGATGCCTTCGATGGCGCGGAGAGAGATGTCAAACACATCGTCGATTGGCCTGCGTCCGTTGGGATAGCCGGCAAGATCGCCGGCGATGAAACCCAGACGTAATTGATTGGCCACCGGGGTCGCGGGAATGCCGGTGTTGAGACGCAGCAGATCGGCAACGGGACCCGCATCGCTTGGCCCGCATCCCGGACAAATCGGAGGCTCGTACTGGGCCAGAATCAACAGGTCGGTACGGGGATTCGGTGGAACCGGAACCCCAAGCGAACTGAGCACGCCAGCCGCCACTGGTTCCAGAACGAAGTTTGCGAACTGCGAATCGTTCACCGGAAAGTCCATGCTGAAGCGATCTTTAAAGCCGGTTCCGATGATCGCTTCGTTGATCAGCGAGTTGCCTTCACGGTTCACCTGCTGCATCGAGCCGTAGTTTTGGTCTGGATTAGGCGAGCGCCGCACTGTGATGTGATGACGCGACGTGCTGCCGTAAGTTCCGATGACCGCCTGCTTATCCGTGGCAGGATGAATTTTCCCGTCCACGGTCAGCATGGTGATAGGAACTTCCAGCACAATCGAGTTAACGTTGTAGCCGCCCACCGCGTCAGGAGCGTAGTTGTGAGTGTTGTCGGCATCGATTGCCGACGACAGGATCGGGCCGACTCCGCTGCGGAAATTCACCGAGTCGAAGAAGGCTCCGAGATCGATAAAGAATGGATCGTCCGCAGTCCCCGCCCACACCTTGATTCCATCGCTCAGAGTCTGAATGCCCTGGTTGAACAAAGTTTGGTAGTCGGGCATAGTTTTCGGACCAACGTTTGACGGAACCGCATACAGCGTTTGTCCGTTGTTGAGCAGAGTTGATTTGCCATTCTTTACCATCGTCACAGTGTAAGTCTGGACCAGACTCAAGCCCTCAGCCCCGGGACCCCGAAGTGAAGTGATCGGCGGGAAGCCGTCCAGGTTGCCAACGAAGCCGGTGAACAGATTGGGTTGATAGATGTTGGTAGTGAAACGGAATTGAAAGACCACGTCCGGAATTCCATCCTGGTTGTTGTCGATGAGCATCTCGTAGAGCACGCTCGGGTCGAACGGGAAATAGTTGGGCCCGTTGGCCGGCTCCAGCAGCGGGTCGACATTTAGGATCATGGTTACGTTGTTGGGATTGTCATAGCTGACGAAGGCGTACCAATCGGTAACGTCCGCGCTACGGTCCAATGCCGTGATCGGCGCTTCGCGGTGGCTGGATGCAAACAGGCTGCAGGGCGCCAGCATGCACAGCGACATCGCGAGAGCCAGAATTGGCTTTAGGATTTTCATGGGAAATGCCTTTCTGCGGAATTCGTCGACGTCGCCATGGAGTCAACTGCCTACGCGTCAGGGTTGTCGCAGTTCCTGTGGCTAGCCCACGTGTTAGAGTTACGGTCCGAATGCTGCAGACGGATTTAAAGAACTAGAAATATTTATCTGTTGGATCGTCCGAGATGATTGGGCGTGAGTCTGCGGAGAAAGACAAGATTCGATGACACTACGCGCGTCGTCAGCGACATCGAACACCGGGAGAAAATCGGTTACTCTCTGACGAATTGGTAACGATTTATTGCGGGATCCAATGCACTTGCGAAGTAAATAGTCCATCAATAAAACCGATGTGGTAAACCAGAAAAATTCCGAAAGCCATACTCGCGAAACCTGAAATCGCAGCCAAGTGCCGGTTGATATTGAAAAATCTCTTCTGCGTGTAAACCAGAGGAACCGAGATGGCCGCGGTCATCAGCATCATTCCAACCATCGTGCCGAAGCCGAAAACCAGCAAGTACGCCGTAGACCACAGCGGACTCTTGATGGTCGAAAGCACTAACAGGGCGACCGCTGCCGATCCGGCCAAACCGTGGACCAGACCGATCACCAGGGGCCGAATGGTCTGATAGAGGCCAAGTTTGCCGATCGTTCGTCCCGTGAAGCTTTCAATACGAGCGCCGAGCGTCACACTTGCCTTGTCAGATCCCGCAGAGTTGTCGTTGCCATAACCCGAAGTCTGCGCTGTTATCCTGTCAAGCCTGGTAGGACTGAAGCGTTCGGTAATCCAGCGCATCACGCCGGTCAGGTTCAGTACTCCGAGCAGGATAAGCATCAGGGCAACACAAAATTCCATCGACAGCCCGAGGCGAGGTGGAATTACAACGCCGAAAATAATGATCGCCGTTCCCACCAGAAAAATCGTGAGTGTGTGTCCCAATCCCCAAAGCAACCCGATCGTAGCTGAGCTTTGGATAGACTTCTGGCGGCTCACGATGGTCGATACCGCCACCACATGATCGGGGTCTGTGGAATGACGCATACCTAAAAACAATCCCAACAGAATTACGGTGATGAATGGAACCAGTTTGTCTTTAGCGAGCAGGCCGTTGGAGAGAAGGCCTCGGCCAACGTGAACCGATGCGACGGCCGATGCCATGATTCCCACTCCCAACACCACCATGAAAGCGGACGACAAGAAAGGAAGATAACGTAGGGCAGGAGTGCCGGCGCGCACGCGGGAAGAGATCACGCGTTTGGCATAAACCATGGTGAGGCCGACCGTGACCAGCACGGCCGCCAACCCTAAACTGAATGCGGTGATCAGGAATAACCCGAAGCCGATCCGGTGAAGTGAAAAAGCGCTCAGCAACACTACTAAAGCTGCCGGACATGGCACGATTCCCCCGGTGATGCCCAACATGCAGAGTTCGCGCAAAGATAGCGCTCGCTCGATTGGCTTCGCTTCCGCAGGGATCGCCGTACGATTCGCTGGGTTAGCGGCCATAACCGGCACAACACGTTTGAACGCGGAAAGAAGCCAGTGCGAATGCTGCTCACCCGGGACGTGAGAATGTTCTCCGGTTTCTCCGGTCCAGTGTCGGAGAAAGATGAATATGCCGAGTCCCGCAACGCTCAGTCCAGAGATTGCTCCGAGCCACGGGTAGAGTTGCTCGGGAACTATGTATCGCGATGCATACAGTGTTACTGCTCCCAACAGGTAAACGCCCGCAGTGTGCGCAGCAGTGACCACGACTCCCAACAAGACTGCATGTCTTGCCGTGCCACGGGAACCGACCAGGTAAGCTGCGACGATGGTCTTGCCGTGGCCGGGCTCCAGCGCGTGAAGCGCGCCCAGGCCCGCAGCAATCAGAGCGGCCGACAACAATACCCAAAAGCTCAATTTGCCCTGCGTCGAGATCAGCTCGGTGAAGCGGCTGCGCGGCGTGTTCGGCTGCGCCCGGAGTGGCGTTAGTTCCGCTGTGGCAGCTGCGACGTTGGTGGAAGATTGCGGGCTGCTGAGTTCAGACGGAGCAGCCGCGTCTGACACTCGGCTGGTTCTCTTAATCGCGAGTGTCGGATGCCCGGTGCTCGCCTCGCGAAGAACCCTCTGGTCGGAATAAGTTCGCGCCGAATCGTTTCTCCCTGGTTCATTGAAGGAACTCCTGAAGCTAACCACTGCAGATATTTGCTGTGGTGGGCTGTTCAAAACATCGCTGGAATAGTTGGTTAGCTCTTGGCTGCGATCAGTGGCGGGAGCGGAACTGTCCAAAATTGCAGCCCCGTCGTCCAGAACCACGACCTCCTTCCAACCCGCACGCCCAGGAAAATTACTATCGACGTAGGAGAGTTTGTGATCGCCGGCACTGACCTCCAGCTTGCCCCGGAATACAAATCCTATTTTCATCGTAGGCAAACCGCCGGCGCCGGCGGCGAAAGTCAGCTGCCGAGATATCGCTTCTAATCGAACAGGTTGACCGTCACCCTCGAGAGAGAGTCCCTGTTGCAAGAGTTTCTCTTGCTTGTCGAGATAGCGGGAAGCACTGGGGTCATCGGGCGTTGGAGTAATGTCGAATTGCCGAATTTCTTGAAAAGTTGGAATTTCAGCCATATCGATCAGATAGCGGATTTCGACCGACTGCGGGCCAATCTTCACTTTCGAATAGTGATTGATGCTGAAATTTCCCATGGGATGGGCGAACGAGGTCGCGCAGCTAAGAATCAGCATGAATAGTGACCATGCGAATCGCGGCAGGCGCTGCTGGCTCCGATCGTTGTTGTTATCTTTGCGCATTGCTGGACCTCAAATTCGGGTTGCGCGATTGGGCGATCTCGGCTAACGTTTGGCTCGCCGTTTCAGCATGAAAAATGTGGAAGTGCGGAGTTGTCCTCAGAGTGCGACTCAAGAAATCTTCCGCGTCAGAATCCTTGGCCACGCTGTGGTAGATCATGCCGGCGTGAAACAGAAGCAGAGAATCGTTGGTGTGCAAAGCGAGAGCCTTGTTGATCGCCTCGGCCGCTTCCTGAAATCGGCCATTCCTATAGAGCACCCATGCCAGCGTGTCCCATGTGTAAATGTCGTGCCGGACCTCAAGTTCTTTGCGTGCAAGCTCCAACGCCTCTTGCAGTTTGATCCCTTGATCTGCGTAGAAAAGAGCCAGCTCCCGATTGGCCAGCACTTGATTTAATTTGCTGAGGTGTCCGATGTACTCGACCAGGTCATACTGCTGCTGAGCCTCCTTCATTCGCCCAGCTTTCTTGTAAACGTCACCTAACTCCTCCACATACACGGGAAACGGAATGATCGCGATCGATCGTTGGTAAAGGTGAATCGACTCTTCGATTCTCCCCTGTGCGGCGCGGACCTTGGCTAGACCGGCCAGGGAGCGATAGTGGTTGGGATCGGCGCGAATACCTGACCGATAAGACAAATCAGCATTCGCCAAGTCGCCACTTTGAAAGTAGCGCTCGCCTAACTCGAAATAAAGCCATGCCAGATTTTCGTGCGGAAGGTTAGTCTGCAGCGCGGCTGCGATGGCATTCTTCATCAGTCGGATAGCTTCGGCGGTGTCCCCCTGCAGGTAGCGCAGGTATGCAATACGGCTGTCGTTCATATATGCGAGAGACAGGGGTGCAGAGATCTCCCGCCCTAGGGTTTGCACGGTGTGATATGCCGCTGCCGCTTCGTCGTAATCTCCCATATCCGTATAGGCGTCACCTTCGATGGCGAATGCAGACAAATTTCCTGCGCCCGTGCCGATCGCCCTTTGCGAATACGCGAGAGCTTCCGAGAATCGATGCTCGCCCATGTACACCAAAGCCATGTGTACAAAAGGATCGGCGGTGCGGAAATCCTGTGGCGCCAGAGCGATTGCCCTCTTGAGGGTTTGCTCGGCGAGGTCGTAATAGGAAACGTCGCCGGTTTCTCTGGCCTTCTGCAAAAAGCTGAATCCCAACGCGTCGTATCCCGCGTAGTCGCCCGGCGACTGTTTCACATGATCTTGCATTTTCTGAATCTGCTTGTCAGTCTCCGACGATGGACCTAGTCGCCCTTGTTCAAGCGATTCAAAAGGAGCGATCTGAGAAGATCCCGACGCCCCGGCGATGAGGAGAAAAGCCACAAGCCACTTGCCCATAACAAGCCTCACTAAGTTGCAACTAGAGGATCGACCTTGTTTAACGTTCCACTTCGCCAGATTGCCTGGCGCGGAGCGTCTGGGAATGTTCAATAACAGACACTATAGATACGGGAATGATCGGAAATCGGATTCCAGGCGCCCAGTCTTCTTTCCTGACCTCTCCTTTTGCCTGTCGCCAGAAGTCGACTTGTCGGAAGTTGGCGTTCCGAGGGAAAACAATGTGATAGACGGATGTCTCCAATTTCTAACCAACTGACGGAAGCCGTGTCACAAAGCACGGGCAAGAATCCCTGAAAACTTTCATTTATCGGCCTTTTAGGAGCACTCCCTGCGGATGGAAAATTTCGCAAATTCCCTGTCATTTTCCATGCAGTCTGAACTGCAAAGGATTTTCGCTCGATCTGCGCCGAAATACGCGACAATTGCCCGTATTTCGCGATTATGCCTGGACAAACCGGACTGCAGAGAACGGACTTCTCGTCGGCAACGGGGTGACCGTCCGGCCTTTTCTCCGGAAGGCATCTGTGCGGTCCGGTTTCAAAGGAGGGCGTCGGAGGGCGTTAGGCGAATGTAATGCGATCAAAAATCGATGTGTAGCGAAGCCCGCTTGACTTCCTCCTCCGGAACTCATTGCCACCTCTGTTGCCGACCATCCGGCAACTAGGATCGCCTAAGGCGAGTTTGTCACACGCGGCGGTTGCGGTCTGCTGGCCGGCGCATTTGTTTGCTGGCCCAGTCTCGCAGCACTTCAGGGTGTGATGGCAATGACTCGCAGTGGACTGCCGGAGCCGCCGACGATTTTCAGTGGCGCGGCGATGATGATGGAGCCGGTGGGGGGAAGCTGATCGAGGTTGGACAGACTGGCCAAGCCAAACTTGCCGCTGCCGTGCATCAAGAAGTGGTTGGGGAATGGTGGATCGAAGGTGGCCGCTTGGCCGGCATCGGTCCCGACCGTTTCCACGCCGACGCCTAGCACATTGCGCTGCTCGGCAAGGAGCGCAGAACTTTCCTTGGCTAATCCGGGCGTGTGGGGTCCGTTTTCCTTCAGGTTGATGTAGTCCTTGGGGTCCGTTCGCTTCGACCAGTCCGTACGTAAGAGAACCCATGCGCCCGTCGGGATGAGGCCGTGCTGTTTTTCCCACTGGGCGATACGCTCTGGCGTCAACAGATAGTTTGGGTTTTTCGCTACCTCTGTGCTGATGTCGATCACGCAAGCGGGTCCGACAAATTTCTTCGGCGGGATGCGATCTACCGTGTTATCGGGAAGGTCTTTCCCCGAGACCCAATGGACCGGAGCATCGAAGTGGGTGCCCGTGTGCTCGCCGGTCTCGAAGCCATTCCAATACCACGCCGGACCACGTTCATCGTAGTGTGATAGCTCCCAGATTTTGAACGCAGGCGTGTTGTTCCACTGCGTCGGAAGAGGCAGCAGGGGAGTCTGCGGAGTTAGGGGCTGGGTCAGATCCACGACCCGCAGCCGGCCAGCGGTTAATTCTTCGAGCAGTTTGGCCAAGACGAGAGACATCGGCGTTCCTCACAAATCTCATCGCGCTTCTTCAGCGCTGCTTCAGCGACTGAATGTGCCGGCAAAATTGAAACCGATTTTCCAGCAACGTCAAGTCGGTCACGTAGGCGGCGGGACCCTTGGCTTCGACCTTGGCAATGATGGTTGTCAGTTCATTGCCATGCAGGGCGTCAATCACAGCAGCCTTGAAACTTTCCACAGTGCATACCGTGGTCACTCGCGGAATGCCGGAGGCACGCGCGATGCCCTCCAGGTCCGTACCTGTACCGGTCGCGGTGGGGAAACCTCCGACCGAGAGCAGACTTTCGTTGTCGAAAACAATGTGAATCAGTTTCCTGGGGCGATAGCGCGCCATGGTGCTGAGACTGCCTAGGTTCATCAACAGCGAACCGTCGCCATCGAATACGATCACGGTTTGTTCCGGCAGGCAAAGAGCGAGGCCCAGCCCCGTCGAAGACGCCAGTCCCATAGCGTGTTGCAAGTAAAAGAAATTGGGCCGGTGACCCAGGGAATGCAGTTCAGCCGCGACTGCTCCCATGATCGTGACGGCAAGACAGTTTTTCAGGTCCGAATAAACTGACCGAAGACAATCGAGGCGGAGCATCACTCCTCCCACATCAAGTCGCGCGTCAGAAGAAGGGCGACCGGCTGCAAACTGCTTTCGGCGAGAGTCTGCGCCTGCCGAATGCGCTTTCTGACGGTGTCCAATGCGTCGAGAAAAAAGTAAGGGATACGCAACGCTCGCAAGAGCGGTTCCGTAACATTGCCACCTTGCGTTTGCCATGGGTCGCGCTCCCCCAAAGAACCGCGGTAGCTGATAAGCATCAAGAGAGGAATCTTGTAAAGATGTGCGAAAGAGACGATACCGTTAATCGATGCCAGGAAGCCGTGGTTCTGCATCAGCATGGCTGACTTGACTCCGGCAAAGTACGCTCCGGCCGAGATGCCGACCGCTTCTTCCTCCTTTGCGAGGCGCACCAAAATCATTTCTGGATCCTCGTCGGCCGATCGAATGAGATGCACCAACCAGGTTTCCGGCAGCGCGGATACGAGGCGGATGTCGCACTCTTTCAAAGCGTCATAAATCAGCTTTGAGTTCGTCACGGATACCGGCATAGGTTGGCTTTCAGGTTGACGAGTTGTTGCAGCGGAGTATAGGTTTGGCGCTGGTCATTTTGCAAGACTGCAGCGCTAACTTTTCAGCCGTAACCAGGAGCAGGTTTGGAGACCGAATCCCAAAGTGTTCTCAACCACGAAATCCCCTCCGCATCGAGTGTGGCCTTTCCCATTGACACCGTTCGTGCGGCTTTTCCCGCGCTGACTCGGCCTCCGGGCTTCATCTTCTTTGATAATGCAGCAGGGGCGCAGGTTCCACAGATCGTCTTGGACGCAGTGAATCATCATCTCCTCGAGTGCAATGTGCAGCGAGGGGGACGCTACGCGAAAAGCCGTGAAGTGGACGAGATGATTTTGCGGGCACGGCACAGCGTCGCTGATCTTGTGAACGCTCGCGACGCCCGCGAAATCGCGTTTGGCATGAACGCCACTTCCTTTATTCGGCTGGTGAGTCTGGCGATCGGACAAACGCTCGATAAGCGGAACGGGATTGTCGTAACCGACATGGACCACGAGGCGAACGTCGCTACCTGGTTGGCATTGGAACGGGGCGGAGCGAAGTTCTCCTGGTGGAAGATGAGGGACGATGGGAATCTGAATGTGGACGACCTCATCCCTCTGGTGTCTTCGACGACACGCCTCGTGGCGTGCACGCTGGCTTCGAACGCCATCGGCTCGATTGTGGATGTCACGGCGGCAGCAAGAGTGGCCCACGCTTCCGGCGCCGAAATCTTTCTCGATTCCGTACATTACGGTCCTCACGGATTGATCGACGTGCAAGCCTTCGATTGCGATTATCTGGTGTGCTCGGGCTACAAGATATTCGGTCCGCATATGGGATTTCTTTGGGGACGGAGCGAACTGCTGGAAAGGCTCCCGACCTTCCGTGAGGATTTCATCCCCGACGAGCCACCCGGAAAGATTGAGGCGGGCACCTTTGTTTACGAAAATGTTGCCGGAATGGATGCTGCCGTACTCTACCTGGAAACGCTAGGCCGAAATATGGCCAGGAGTGAGGCAACGGCGAAATCAGAATCGAGGCGGTCCGCTCTGCGACGTGCGTTCGAGGCAATCCGGATCTACGAAGAATCGCTTTTGCTTGAAATGCTTCAGGTGCTCAACGACTGCGGCGCCGTCGTCTACGGGGTGGCGGAGGAAGAGCACACTAATCAACGAGTGCCAACGTTTTGCTTCAATTTGCCGACCGTGTCCCCTGCAAGAGTCACCGAAGAGCTTGCGAAACAGAATATCGGCGGGCGTGACGGCCACATGTATGCACCGCGGCTGATGGAGCGACTCGGGCTCCGCAAAGAGAGTGGCGCAGTCAGAGCATCATTGGTCCACTACAATACGGTCCAAGAGGTGCGCAGATTCGGAAGAGTACTGGCTGAGATTAAAGAGTCATGCTGACCGACACGCAGATCACTGATGCGCAGATCCAGGAGATTCGTTCTCGCTTCAGAATCTTCAAACACAAAATTTATCTCAACAGTTGCTCCCAGGGGGCCCTATCCGATGTGGTGCAGGCCGGCCTGGAGGATTTCATGGCGAGCTGGCACGAGCAAGGCTCGCCGTGGGATCTGTGGGTGAATCGATATGAAGCGGCGCGGACCGCCTTTGCACAGTTCATCAACGCCAGCCCAGATGAAGTTGCCATTGTGACCAGTGTGTCGGCAGGCATCAATGGCGTCGCCAGCGCGCTGAATTTCCAGGAACGAAAGAAAGTCGTAATAGGCGAGTTCGAGTTTCCAACGATGGGTCATGTCTGGCTGGGCCAACGTACTCGGGGCGCAGAGGTGCAATTTGTGAGCGCAGAAGGCAACCGCATTCCGGCAGCCCGTTACGAGAAGATGGTGGACCGAAATACGTGCATCGTGCCGCTCACTCATGTTTGTTTCAAGAACGGATTTCGTTCCGACGTAAACGCCATCACGCAAATCGCCCACCGCTCCGGTGCTCTCGTCCTGCTCGATGATTACCAGGATTGCGGAACCCGCCCGGTTGATGTGAAAGCCCTGGATCTGGACTTTTTTGTAACCGGAACCCTCAAGTACCTGCTCGGTCCTCCCGGCCTGGCTTTCATGTACGTGCGCAAAGAGCTCATCTCGTTGTTGAGGCCTACCGTCACCGGATGGTTTGGGCAAGCAAATCCGTTCGCCTACGATCCCAAGCTATTCGATTTATCTCCCACAGCGCGAAGATTCGAGTCAGGTTCTCCATCCGTGCCCAATGTGTACGCGGCGCTGCCCGGATTCCAACTGCTGCACAAAATCGGGATGGAGAATGTGGCAGGCCACATCAAGAAACTCGCACAATCGCTGTTGAGCTGCACCCACGACCTGGGCATTCGCACCAAAACGCCCGCTGATAGCGCCGGGCCACTGATCGTATTGCAGTGCAAGGATTCAAACTTGCTGGTGCAGAAGCTTGCCGAAAGCAATATCGTCGCATCGAATCGTCACGACGGGTTGCGGATATCGTTCCACGTGTACAACACGATGGACGATGTTAAGGCGGTCGTGGAAGTTCTCAAGAAGAATATCGATCTTATGGTCCCTGCCCCTGCCAGCGTTGGCAGAATATGACTGATCAACACCCTTCAGATCAACCCCGTTCAACCCAACAACGTTCAGCGGCCGGGGCCACGCTTGCCGGTGAGGCGCTTCCGGTGCTGGAAGGGGAAGGCCTCCACCGCCGATTGGGCCAAAGGCAGCTGACCATGATGGCTATTGGCGGCGCCATCGGTGTCGGTTTGTTCTTGGGAAGCAGCGTCACCATTCGCCTCGCTGGGCCCGCCGTGATTCTTTCCTATCTTCTGGGGGCTGGCATCGCTCTGATCATGTCCTATGCGCTGGCGGAGATGGCAGTCGTCCATCCGGTCGCCGGCGCCTTCGGAGTTTACGCAGAGAAATACCTCAATCCCTGGGCCGGTTTTTCGGTTCGAGCTACTTACGGAGTCGCGCAAATCATCGCCATCGGTGCTGAAGTCACTGCCGCAGGCATCTACATTTCTTTTTGGTTTCCGAATGTTCCGCAATGGATTTGGGTAGTGTTGGTTTCAGCCACTCTGGTCGCGCTCAATTCAATGCAGGTTAACCGCCTGGGGGAGTTTGAATATTGGTTCGCGATGATCAAAGTAACGGCCATCGTCGCCTTCATCATTGTAGGAATATCTTTGATTCTTGGCGTTGGCTCCCGCGGCGCAATTGGCTTGGCTAATCTAACCCAGCACGGAGGATTCCTGCCCGCCGGATGGAAAGGAGTCTGGCTTTCACTCACCATCACAGTCACCAGTTACATGGGAGTAGAAATTATCGCGGTCACAGCAGGAGAAGCCGAGCATCCAGAAATTACCATTCCACACGCAATGCGAAGCATTGTATGGCGTCTCATTTTGTTTTACGTTCTGGCCATTGTGATTATGGTGACGATGGTTCCATGGAACCAGACCAGTGCTTCTTCCACGCTTTCTGGCAGCCCGTTTGTTACGGCATTCGCGGCGGCGCATATCCCGTTCGCGGCCGCGATCATGAACTTCGTCGTGCTGACGGCGGCACTGTCGAGCGTGAATACTAACCTTTACCTTTCAACTCGAATGCTTTTTTCTCTGGGACAGGGAGGTTATGCCCCAGAATGGATGGGCAAAGTGAGCAACAACGGCGTGCCGCATCGCGCGCTGCTGGCTTCAACCGCAGGGATTGTCGCAGCGATTCTGCTGGCCATCTTTGCTCCTAGGAATGCTTTCCTCATGCTCTATGGGACTGCAGTAGCCGGAATGCTCTTTGTGTGGCTAGTGATTCTTAATACGCACCTCCGTTTTCGCAAAGCCATCACGCGCGAGCGGCTAGGAAGTTTGCCCATGCGCCTGTGGGCTCATCCGTTGTTCACCGTCGTCGGTATTCTGTCACTTCTTGCGATCTCAGTGACAACTTTCTTCGTGGATGGACTGCAATGGTCGGTGCCGGCATTTGCTGTTTTCTTGGGCCTTATCTCACTCTTGTTCCTGCGCAACCGGCGGCGCAAGACCATTTAGGACATCGTCACCGTGGTTTACAAGAACACTCTGCAAGGAAGCAAGCAATGATCGAAGCCAGCGCAGAGGTTTACTCATCACTACACCGGCGCTTCAAAGGGGATCTGGTGCGTCCCGGCGATACCGGCTTCCAAGATGCGCATGCTATCTGGAATGGAAGGGTAGCCCGCAAACCAGGACTTATCGCGCGCTGCGCAGATGTGAGTGATGTGCAAAGCGCTGTCCGAGCCGCCTCTGAGACCGGGATTCTTACTGCGATCCGCTGTGGAGGGCATAGCCTGGCAGGTTTCAGCACCTGCGATGGCGGTCTGGTGATTGACCTGTCGAGGATGCGCCAGGTCACGGTTGATCCCGAGGCACGCCGGGCCAGGATCGCCGGGGGTTGCCTGTTAGGATCGATTGATAGCGCAACACAGAAAGCGGGGCTTGTCTTTCCCTCCGGCGTCGTCTCTCACACCGGGGCTTCCGGACTGATCTTGGGTGGAGGCACCGGATGGCTCACCCGGCGATTTGGATTGTCATGCGATAACGTCGAGGGGTTCACTCTTGTAACTGCCGATAGCTCCCTTGTGCGCGCCAACTCAAAGGAGAACCCGGATTTGTTCTGGGCCTTGAGGGGAGGCGGCGGTAATTTTGGGGTAGTGACAGAATTTGAAGTGAAACTCCATCCTTTGACGTCTGTGGTCCTCGCCGAAGGCTTAACTCCCCAGCCCGACATTCGCGGTCTACTTGAATGCTGGAGAGACTTCATGGCCGAGGCGCCGCTCGACTTCAAGTGGAATATTGATCTACGCCTTGCGAGCCCTCTAAATAAGGTACCCCTTGCGCTTCGTGGGCGACCCGTGGCCGCCAGTTCTTTAATTTGGACAGGCGATCCCGAAGCCGGGCGGCCCTATCTGCAGCGCGCGCTTTCCCTGTGCAGTCGGGATTCCGTGAGCAGCAAGATTGTGCCGTTTATCAACCTGCAAACCATGGCGGATTCTGATTTCCCACATGGCCGGCGCTACTACACAAAATCGGGTTATTTCAGTTATCTCGACGACGGCAGTATTGATCGCCTGGTGGAGGCAGTGGCCACGATTCCGACGTCGGAAACCCAGATTGAACTGGCCTATCTTGGCGGCGCTGCGGCGCGGATCGGCGCTAATGAGACCGCATTTGGTGATCGCAGCTCTCCTTTCATCCTCAATTTGCTGGCGAACTGGTCGGAGCCATCCGCTGATGACGGCCATGTTGCCTGGATTCGCGGAATCTTCGACAAACTTCGGCCCGCAATGAAACTGGGCGTTTACATAAATTTCATGAGCGGCGATGAACAGTATCGCGTGCCTGAGGCTTATCACCAACGATGGGACCGCATGGTAGCAGTCAAGTCGCACTATGATCCCAATAACTTCTTCCGGCTGAATCAGAACGTTCCGCCGTGGAAAGCCTGAAGTTATGCCTAGGGCGGGTTCCCAACTATGCTATCTAGAAGTCGGAGTGGGGGAGATCACAACTGTCTCCTAAAAGCCCGTTTGTGGACAGCGTCGGCCCGCTAGTGGTGCTACAGTCAGAGGACTCAGATATTGTGAAGATTTTCAGGAAGCGAAATCGTCGTCTCTAACCGCCATCATAGTTACGCATTTCGTTTCGCGTAATAGGGCGTGCGACAAAGAGAATCCTGAAGGCCGTCCACGCTTGATTCAGTTGGCGGCGCAATTTAACTTCCAAGGTTTGCGACCAGTTGTCGAGAATAGGTAGAGGAGCAGCATTGCGCGCAGCGGCACATCGCAACCAACCAACGTTCCGTAAGATCTGGTGGGTCTTGGTGGTACTGCTCCTGTCGTCGGGTGCGTGGGCAATGCCTCAAGTTACCGCGATCGGACCCGACTTGTACGCTTACATCTCGGACAACGATGGCAGCGCCAACTCGACATTCCTTGTGGGGAGCAAAGGGATTCTCGTCGTCGACACTGGGGTTGACGCCACCGAGGGCAGCAAACTTCTGCGAGAAATCCGAAAAGTTTCGCAGCTTCCGGTGTTGTACGTAATCAACACTCACTACCATCCGGATCATCAGGGCGGAAATTCCGTGGTAGGCCCAAACGCAACGATAATCTCGACCGACTTCACGCGGGAGCGAACGCTGGCCTTGATGCAGTCCTCTCCACAACTCCACCTCCAAGCGGCCGATGTCACGTTTGAGCAGAAGATCAAGATTCATTTAGAACCCTATTCAGCCGAGGTTTATTTTCCCGGCAAGGCGCACACCTCCGGAGATGCATTGGTTTACTTCCCGCGTCAACACGCTATCGCGATGGGGGATCTATTCCTGAACCGGTCTTCTCCCGCGATGGACGAGGGCAGCGTAGAAAACTGGATCAAAGCCCTCGATCAAACGCTGGCCCTTCCCTTGGACAAAGTGGTACCGGGCCATTTTGAGCTCGCGACGAAGGTCGAACTGCAACGCTTTCGCGACTATCTCAGTGATCTCTTCACTCAGGTTCGTTCTCTCTACCGGAGCGGCGTGAAGGTACAGGATGCCGTCCGCCGGATTCAAGTGGAGAAATACGCCGACTTCCGACAGTATCCGAAATATCAGGCCACGTTTGTCGACAACGCCGAGGTGATCTATCAGCAACTTCAGCAGCAGTAGTAAAGCCGCGGCGCCTAACTTCCCGATCGCGTGGGTTCGCAATTCCTTTCCCGCGCTGAACAGTGGCGACAATTTTATTTTCTTCGATAACGGAGCCGGAGCACAGGTACCGTAAGTCGTGCTGGACGCGGTGCAGAATCATCTGCTGATGCGCCACGTGCAGCGTGATGGACGATACGGGAGGAGCAAGGAGGTGGATGCCGTCATCCAGCGCGCGCAACTTCAATCTTGAACCCGATGGCAAGCGCTTCGCAGTGACTAATCATCCACAGTGCCAGGAAGACGCTGAGCCGAAAAACGAGCTTGCAATAATCTCCAAAAATCTTCATTTACCTGCCTTTTTGCCACTACACTCTGCGGAGAGATTTTTCGCTTTGGACTGGGCGGCACGCACGCAGTCATCTGCGAACCAAATTGCGGCAGAAGCATCCCAAAACTCGCGATCTTCAATCGGACAATCGCCGGGCGTTCGCCTTTAGGAGGAACACGAAAAGGGACCACTCTCCCGATTTGCGTGTTCAAAGCAATTCTCCGGATGGGACGTGTATGTTGCAGAATCCGCTGTATGTTGCGCACACGTCGGTTCTTAGCCGCCGATAAAAAGGTACTGAAAGTTCGAATCTCACTCTCTCCGCCATACAGTCTGAACTGCACAGAATTTCCGCTCGCTCTGCGCCGAAATACGCGAAAAATGCCCTTTCTCCGGAGGGTACATACGCAGTCCGGTTTCAATAAGGGCCTTAGGCGAATGCAATGCGATCTTAAGTCCCGGATTCGGCCACGGCAGGTTGACTTTTAGTGGCTCGTTTCTGGATAACTTCCGGTTAGGCGACAAGCCAGCGACAATCAAAAGCGGCCAGAGCTTTCAGTTGCGTGCGCCGATGATCGAAGACAGGGCGGATAAAGAAGGGGTGCAGGAATTCAAAACCGGCTCACCTTAAGATTCGGGATGCGTTCAGGGCTTCGGTCGGGTTGAGAACTTCCCAGACTCTGAAGCAAAGTGACGGCAACGAAGCGGAGGCTGCTCGTCGGCTCGGCGTTCACCGACGCCAGCTTTATGAAAACTCCATCGTCATTTCGTGATGCCGCGAAATGCCTTTCGGCAGAGCTCTCGGAACTTATCGCCGGCGGGATTCCACTTTTTGACATCTTGATAAGGGACCTCGAACGGAAGGCCTCCAGACGGGGCCGCGACGACCAGTTCCCCATTTGTTCCGGGTCTCCATACAACGTGAGGGCCTGATTTCCCTGAGACCTCTACCAATTCGTAGATCATGAATGGAGGCTCGACCATTTGAAATTAGGAAAAGTCACCGGAGCGACAAGGAGGCTCGATCTCCAACCCGGCCAAAGATCTTTTCGATATGCTACTTCTCCGACATCGCTCGATCAGGCATCAATCGAGCAGCGCCAAAATTGACGCTGAACCGTTTGCACCATACCGAAACCGCGCGATATTTCGACAAGTCCACATCGGGACCGAGGGTATAGTTTTGGTCGCCCATATTCCCCTTGATGGTCCCCAAGTCGATGAAACCCGCGCGCAGTACGCTGGCGCTGTCTTTTGCATCGTCGGCGGCAACCATGTAGACGTGCACATCAGGACCATTTGATGTGCTAAAACCCGTAAAGCGAAGAACACGACTGCCATCTCCCATCCGATAGACGGTTGCAGTACCTGCCGTTGGGTGCAAGATGCTGTAGAACTGTCCGGATACGAGACGCTGCGGCGACGAGTTTCCTTGCGTGGCTGGCATGGCTTCATCGACCCGCCGATTAACCACAAGCCGTTCGGGCCGGAATGCATACCAAGCGAGAAAAGCAGCGACCGCGGCGATAAGAATCACAAGTGTCCACTTTTTCATTTCCCCATCTCCTTTATTTCTTTAGCTTTTTCTCGATGCTGAATCCTAGTTTGCCGAGCACTCTTACGGCGCCGGTCTTCCCACCTTCGAAGTCACGAGAGCCAAGCTGTTGCCCCGTGGCGAACTCATAAGCTGCGCCCAAGACTGCCTTCGGCGGGTAACGGCGTTTATCCCAGACCAACTCATAGGTCGTCGTAGGGGCGAAACCATGCTCAGAGAAGAACTGTTCTGGGCCCAGCCGGTCGTACTCGCGTATCGCGCGCAGCACGTCACGACGGGTCACGCGATCCCATGCCACCATGTGTTTTTCCTCTCCTTTCGCGAGCGGGCCTCAAGCAGAAAGGAACTGCTTGACGAGATCTGCGGTGTCGTCAGGGTTCTCTTCCGGGAAAAAGTGTCCACCCTTCATCGCCTGCCCTTGCGCGCGTGGCGCCCATTGCCGCCAGATGCCCAGCGGGCCGCGGTCTTTCGCATAGAAAGTGTCGAGCGGACCATCCTCCGCCCATAAATGCAGCATGGGACATTCGATTCGCCTGCCCGCTTCCTTATCCGCACGATCGTGTTCGACATCAATCTTCGCTGCCGCTCGATACTCCTCGCAGATTCCGTGAACACGAGCCGGGTCACGATAAGTTGAAACGTATTCTTCGAGAATTTCTGGGCCGAACGAACCTTGCCCGAAGGGATTGTGGAAGACGGCGTCGGGCGCACCGAGAAGATACTTTTCCGGTAGCGGCTCTTTCTGCGACAACAAAATCCAAGGCCAGTAAGTCTGAGCAAAGCGCGCATCGGACCGGCTCCATGCTTCGAGGATGGGAATCACATCGAATACAGCGAGTCGCTCCACCTTCTTCGGATGATCCAAGGCCATGCGGTAGCTGACGCGTCCTCCACGGTCGTGGCCGATCAGCGTGAAGGTCGGAAATCCGAGCTTGTCCATCACATCCACCAGTTCCTTCGCTATTGCGCGCTTGGAATAAGGGAAGTGATCGTCTGCGGAAGCGGGTATCCCACTGCGGCCGTAGGCACGCAGATCTACGCAGATCACGGTGTGATTGTTGGCGAGCTTCGGCGCGAGGAATCGCCACATCAGGCTGGTGCGCGGGAAGCCGTGCACCATGAGAATGGCCGGTCCTTTTCCATAGCGGCGCACGAAAATTGTGTCTCCTGAAACTTCGACTTGAGAAGTCTCGAAAGAATCTTGGCGAGCTAAACTTGCCCCAGTTTGTGCTCGTGCCGGGTCGGTGAAAGAGTTCTCCAGCATTACACCGAAAGATGTGGCTGTGAGACCGCCAAGAAAAGTGCGACGCTCCATTGCTAGTCCTAAATGCCCTTGATCTCGCCGCCGTCCACACGCACAGAAGAGCCCGTCATCCACTTCGCTGCCGGGGATACCAGGTAAGCCATTAGATCGGCAACCTCCCCCGGCTTTCCCAAGCGGGTAATGCCGGCTTGCTCCGGAAATTTCTTGATTGCTTCCTCTACAGTGAGATTGTGCGCAGGCGCCCACCTTTCAAAGAAAGATTGCCGACGTCCCGTCATCACCGCTCCAGGCGATACGCTGTTGACCTGTACTCCATCTTTGATTCCTTGCTCTGCGAATGCCTTGGCGAGTGCGTTAATGGCTGCATTGATCGCCGCGACTGCCGCATAGCTGGGTTTGGGGGTAAAGGCGGCGCTTCCGGACATGAACACAACCGACCAATTCGCTGCTCTTAGAGCGTCCCATGCCTGAATCGTCAAGCGACGCGCACCGTTCAGCTTGAGCGTCATGCCGTCGTCCCACTGCGCGTCGGTCATCTGGAACAAATCGATTTGCGGCACAGCGCCGGCGATGTTGAGAAGCGCGTCGATTCTGCCAAAGCGTTCGAGGGTTCCTTCGATGATGCTCTTCGCTGATTATGGTTGACGCAGGTCGAGAGCACAAGCCGTTGCTTCAGCCCCAAGAGACATTACCTCGGTCGCAGTTGTTTCCAGATTGTCCTTATCTCTTGCCACCAGCACAATGGCCGAGAAATCGCGAGCGAGCCGGATGGCTGTGGCTCGGCCTATGCCCTGACTTGCGCCGGTGATGATGGCGACAGATTTTGTGTTGCCCATGTCCCCGCCTCTTCCAATATTGCGTGTCCGTCTCAGCAAGAAGCTAGGACGACAGGGTTTCCCGCGCCGCTTCCAAAATTATGTTGATCACAAGATTTGGCTCCGTGTACATCGGGCTGTGGTCCACATGATGCGAATGAACCCTCGCCCGCATACGATCGGCCATGAAATGCTGTGTCTTCGGATTGATCATGCGATCCTCTTCGGCAATCAGGAACCACGACGGCTTTGTTTTCCAACTTGGCGTTGGGGCCGGCTCTTGAATGCACTGCACCGCGATTGGCCGTTGCACGGCGGTTGCAATGCTTGTCTGTTCGGCAGAAGCCTTGTGGGCAACGGCTTGGCGAAACCCACCGTGCGGAATCCATATAAAGCCGTGAGAATCCGGCGCCAACTTCGGCGATTCCGGGGGCTTTGGGTCGCGATAGAAAACCTGGGCCACGGTCTCACCCTCATCCGGCGCGAGCGCCGCGATATAAACCAGAGACTTGACCCGATCTTCCTGCACGGCGGCGATCACGGCGCCAGAATAGGCGTGTCCCACCAGGACCACCGGCCCGCTGGTCCGCTCCAGTGCTTGACTCAAAGCGGTAGCGTCGTTGGTTAAGGACGTCATCGGGATCGGCGCGCAGATGACGTGAAGACTGCGCCGTTCTAGAGGCAGAATGACATTGCGCCAACAAGAGCCGTCGGCCCACGCTCCATGCACCAGAATTATGGTTGAGTTCGGAGGAAATCCACTTGTCTTGGAAGCCTGCGAGTTCGCGACAGGCTGTGCGGTGTTTTGCGCGCGCGCAAATTGAGTGAGAGAGCCATCGAGAGCCACACCTAGAGATGCGGCTGTGAGCGCACCAAGAAATCTTCGACGTTCCATATTCTCCTCGTCCCGATTACGTTCTGTCAGGAGCAAAAAGTATTCGTCGTTAAGCCGTTCGTTCTGCCTTCAGCCGGCCGACGCCATTCGCGGCGAAGAAGGTTTTCATCGCGGCCGCGATTTCTATCACGTGTGTCTCAATCGCAAAGTGTCCCGTGTCGAGGAATTGCACCTCCGCGTTCGGCAGGTCCTTTTGAAACGCTTTTGCTCCCGCAGGAATGAAGAAAGGATCGTTCTTGCCCCAGATCGCAAGCAAAGGCGGTTTCGACTTACGGAAATATTCCTGGAATTTCGGATAAAGCTTCACGTTCGACGCATAATCCAGAAACAAATCGAGCTGAATCTCTCTGTTCCCTGGGCGTTCGAGCAGAGCCGTATCCAAGGTGTATGACTCAGGCGGAACCGCCTCCGGATTCGCCACGCCGTGGGTATACTGCCAGCGCGTTCCTCCCGCTGTCAGAACTGTTTGGCGAAGTATGTCGCGATTTTCTGCTGTGGGGGATGCCCAATACTTTCGGATCGGGCCCCACGCATCGCCAAGTCCTTCTTCGTAGGCGTTCCCGTTTTGCGAAACTATCGCTGTAATCCGCTCGGGATGGGCCATCGTCAAACGGAAGCCGGTAGGCGCGCCATAGTCGAACACATAGATTGCATAGCGGTCGATTTTGAGTGCCTGCGTGAAGGCATCGATCGTGAGCGCCAATCGATCGAAGGTGTAGGAATATTGGCGCTCAGACGGAACCTCGGTGAATCCGAAACCCGGAAGGTCTGGCGCGATCACGCGGTAATCATTGGCTAGGCGTGGAATGAGTTCGCGGAACATGAAAGATGAGGCAGGAAATCCGTGCAGTAGGAGGACGACCGGTGCGTTTGCTTCGCCGGCCACGCGATAAAACACCTGGACGCCATCGGCTTCGACCCTATGGATGGACGTAGTAGGTACGTTGAATCGGGCATGGTCCTGACGCGGCATTGAGCGTTTTGTCGGTGTTCGTGACGTCGCATCACTCATAGAATCCTCTCCTCACTTCTGTGAGGTTTAGCGCAGATTGGTCACCAAAAGAGGCGTAGCTCAGTCGAGAGAGCACATTCAGCGCAAATCATTCTGGCAGTTGAAGTTCGTCGAGGAGGGAACTCGACGGATCTCAAACCATAGTTGACAAATCTCTGACGGATGTCCGCCGCTGACGGATTTCCGTCGGATCCACTGCTACTGGTAGGGCGCTTGCTGAAACGGCTTGGAGAGTCAGTTGTCGCCAGCCGCGCCGCCGCCGCTGCCCTTCTGTGGCACCGCGGCAGGCCGACCAATACTAAGCTTCTTCATCCTGTAGGCTAACGAGGTTCGTTTCATCCCTAAACGCGCTGCTGCGCCACTGATCACCCAATTGCTTGCTTCCAGCGCACGAAGGATATGATCGCGCTCTACCTCCGCGAGACCATTCATCGGGACATTGGATTTCTTGTTGGCCTGGAATGGCTCCAGTTCTGAGGTTGGCGCGCGTAATACCGATTGTGGCGAGAGAATCATCGCGCGTTCAATAAAGTTCTGCAATTCACGGACGTTTCCGGGCCATTGATATCGCACCAACGCATCCATCGTATCCGGAGGGATTAGGTCAATTCGTTTGTTCATGCGCTTAGAGTAGAGCGCTGTGAAATGCCGCACCAATCTCGGAATATCCTCAGTCCGTTGTCGCAGGGCCGGGACCTGGATCGGAAATACTTTCAGACGGTAGTAAAGGTCTTCGCGAAACGTCCCTTGTTTGACCATGGCGGGCAAATCTCGATGCGTGGCTGCGATCAGGCGGACGTCAACCTTATGCGTACGGTTGCTGCCGAGCCTCTCGAATTCCTGCTCCTGTAAAACGCGAAGCAGTTTCGCTTGAAGCTCCAGAGGGATATCTCCGACCTCGTCGAGAAACAGAGTGCCTTTGTCGGCGAGTTCGAACCGTCCCGTTTTTTGGGCGATCGCGCCGGTAAATGCTCCTTTTTCATGCCCGAACAGCTCGCTCTCGAGAAGTCCAAGGGGTATTGCAGCGCAGTTCAGTTTCACGAACGCCTTTTCGCTGCGATTTCCGAGCTTATGTATTGCACGCGCAACGAGTTCTTTGCCAGTGCCCGTCTCGCCCAGGATCAGCACGCCGGAATCCGTAGGCGCTACGACAGATACCATACTCAACGCGGTCTTCAACGCCGGGCTCTCTCCGACGATTTCTCCTAACTCGGCGCGAATTTCTTCCTCCAGATAGCGTCTTTGTTTCGTCTCCTTGTCTCGATCCTTTGTCGCCTGTTCGTACTCCAATGTGTTCTCAACGGCAATAGCTACCTGACAGGCCACCTGTTCGAGCAAGATGACGTCGTCTTTCGCAAAATGATTGTCCGAACGCCTACAGAGCATCAGAACGCCAACCACGCGATCGCGGCCTATGAGCGGAAGATAGCACCCCGTCCTGAGGCCTTCCTCGATCACGCGCTCATAAAGAAGCCGGCCGTCAGGATTCCCATAGATTTCAGGATCGTCGCGCACCTGCTCGAAGCTATCAATCCGGATGCTCTGGGCCTTCCGCAATACCTGACCCGAAATCGAACTATTGATCGGACCGACGATCCCTCGCGAAAGGGTCCTCTCATGTCGGGATTGTGCAAGAGAGTGACACGTAACGCACGACTCTCGGAGTCGGGCAGCAGCAAGGCGGACACGTCACATTGCATCACCCTGAATAGATTCGTCGAAAGCGCCTCAACCATTTGCCGGAGATCCAACCTCGACGTGACGCTGCTTGTGATTTCCAGAAGCAATCGCAGCCGATCGCGTTCGCGCTGCAGTGCTTGTTCGTTCATGTGGCGCTCAATCGCGATCCCAGTGATGTGGCTGGCATTCTCGATCAACTGGAGTTCGTTGGCACTGGGCCTGCGTGGTTCACGATAGTTGATAGAAAATGTGCCGAGAGCTTTGCCGCTCGTGAACAGCGGGCGTGACCAAACCGAACGAATTCCATAAGGCAACATGCGGTCGCGATAGTTTTCCCAGATGGGGTCCGTCAGGATGTCGGTTACATACACCGGTTCCTTCCGATAAATGGCTGTGCCGCAAGATCCGCCTTTCGGGCCAACAGCCATGGCTCCTACGTGAGCGATGAATCCAGGAAGGCTGGGCGCAGCGGCACAATGGAGTTCCTTTCCGTCTTCGTCGGGAAGCCAGATCGTGCAAGACATGCCCTCGGCTTGCGATTCAACCAACTGAGCAATGTTGGCTAGAACCTCGGACAGAGGAGAGCCCGCAAAAATCAATTTTTGCAGGTTGAGGACAGACTCAGTCGAAAATAGTCCCAACTCGTCTTCCAACGGTGCGTCCCGCGATAGGACTTTTGCGGGAAACTGTATTGCTCTCTCCATGGATTGTCCTTCCCGGCCCTATTAGATTCGAGAAGTCGAGGTATGTCCTATCGCAGGCCGATTTCATAGCGCCGACTCCGGGCCGCGTCAGACACTACTTTAAGCCGGAAAGGAGCGAAACTGCCACTGTTTAGAGGAGCGAGTGAGCGGTTGGACGGGCTTTGCAGTTTGGTTTTGGGGCAGACCAGTTTTGAGATCGCTTGTGATCGAAACGCAAATAAGGGAACTCTCCTTGCCGAAGAGTCGGTACGTCGTCGAAGTGACCCCGCCACAGCTGCTGTACTGCTGTATCGATGCGTCGTGGAATTGCGCCCAGCAACGAGCAAATCGGAAGTTATGGCCGGCGACCGACTCTAATGGACGTTAGTCAGAAGTCAGCTTCTGGGAGATCGCGATCGTCTCCTCCAAGCCCGTTTCTGGATAACCGCCAGTTACTGATCCATCCATATCAGAATGCGGCCGAACGCGTGGTTAAGCAACTTCCACAGAAGTCCAACTACAGGTGCAGACAGCAGGGGAGAAGATCCACTGGCATATGAAACGTTTTCGCGGCGCACGTCACTATCCGTACAAGTCCTTGGGCGTTTCGCACATTGAAATGGCTCAACTTAATCAAGCACCGAAGCGATTGTGGGACATGGCGCTGCAGTCTGACGTTTTTAGAGGGCTGTTGACATTTCGTAAGCCCCGTGGATATAGTTGGTCGATTTCGGCGCGAACGGAAAGAATGGCGTCTGGCAGATGCCACATCCGAGGGGGCCTTCGAGTCGCCGACTTCCCCGACAAGGTGGATTAGTGTGCTTCGCTGCGAAGGGCTCGACTCCTTCGGTGCGTGCGTACGAGGTAGCTTCACCCGCTCGCGGATCTCTTCGCGGGATCCGGGCTGGGAGCTTCGCAAATTGAGAGAGTGATCTGCGGCTAGCTTGCGGGTTGTACGGCGAAAACAGCATCGGAACTATTGAACCCTTTACCGCTAGCCAGCCTGGAAGGTTCCCACCAATGAAAGTCTACGATGCGATCGTCAGAGCGCTGGAAGGCGTGGGAGTGGAGCAGGCATTTGGCGGAGCGGGCGAAAACGCCGCATACCTCATGCTGGCGCTCAAGCACTCCACAAAGATCAAGACCATCATCGTGCGTCACGAGCAGGCGGCGTCGTTCATGGCTTGCGGCTATGCCATCTATTCCGGTCGTCTCGGATTCTGCTTTGCGACTGCCGGTCCGGGGGCTTTCAATCTCTTTTCCGGGCTGGCAGTGGCCATGTCGGACTCCTACCCGGTGCTTGCCATCTCTGGATTTTCCGCGCTCGAATGGAAAGGCAAAGGTGCACTCAACGAAAGCTCCGGACTCAGCCGTACGCCGGACTCCCAAGCGATGTTCGCTGCGACCACGAAAGGTGCGTTCCTGCTTGAGGACCCCGCGAAAACCTGCGACGTGTTGGAGGAGGCGGTCAACCTGGCGTTTGAAGGGCGACCGGGCCCGGTTCACATTCATGTCCCCGAGGATGTAGCACGCCAGAAGGTTAGCAATTATCGCGATATTGTGCTGAACGTCCAACCGGTGCTGCCCGATGACCGTCAGATTGCCAGTGCAGCCGAACTCATCGCCGATGCCATCCGTCAAAGAAAGAAAGTGCTCGGACTCTTCGGTTTCGGCGCGGTGCGCAGCAACGCTGGTCCTGAGTTGCGCGCATTTGTCGAGCGTTTTCAAATCCCTTTTGTCACCACTCTCGACGGGAAGGGCGTCATCGCAGAAGATCACCCGCTAGGGGTAGGGGTTTTCGGCGACAGCGGCCACGCCAGCGCCGCGAAGGCATTTATCAAAGCTGACCTGATTCTGGCGGTGGGCAACTCGTTTGCCCAACATGCTACGTTCGATTTTCGCGACGACCTGCTCAAGAACAGGACCCTGATTCACATCAATATCTCTAAAGCGGAAATCAATAAGGTATACACAGCCGATTGCGGCATCGTCTCCGATGCCAAACCGGCCATCGTGAGCCTTGCGAACGAACTAGCCAGTTCGGTCGGCGCGGTTGATCCCGTGCAGGTGGAGAAAGACCGGCATCTTAGTTCGCCTATTCTCGAACTTGAGCCGAATCGCATTCACCCCGGGCAGATGGCGCGCTCACTATCAACGCTGCTGCCCAGAGACAGCATTGTATTAGCAGACGCGGGCGCCCATTTAGCTTGGCTCGCCTACTACCTTCAACTGTCCGAGGGGCAGCACTATCACAAACCTGGCAGCTTCGGGCCGATGGCATGGGCTGTTAACGGAGCGATAGGAACGAAGTGTGCATTCCCTGATCGAACGGTGGTCGTAGGCTGTGGCGACGGCGGATATCTTCTCTCTGGGTTCGAACTTCTCACCGCAGTTCAGCACAACATCCCGGTGATCTGGATCATCTTCGACGACGGCGAGTTCAAGCTGATCAAGATGTTCGAGGTGGCAACTTTCGCCGAAACAGCGCTCGTGGACTTTACGAATCCCGACTATGTGGCCTATGCGAATGCGTGCGGCGCGCAAGGCTTTCGCGTGCAGACGCTGGATGAATTCGAATCGGCGTTTCGCGCGGCTTTGGCGTTCGGCAGACCGACGCTGATTGACGCCCATATTACACGGCTGGCCATTCCTCATTACAGTCCGAACCCTGCCGGTTTGCTGGCTGCAATTGAAGAGGATATGGCCAAAGTTTTGAAGCATATCTAGAGTTCATTATTTTCTAGGTGCTGGCGGTTTGGCTCCAGTTTGGCGGGTTCGGAAAATGCGAGGTAGCGAGTATGCCTGGGATTCACGTTGGCTTCGATGAGATGAGCAGGTATCCGTTTTATGAAGCCCTGTTCAACCGGAGATCGCGCCGTATCAGCGTAGGGCTCAAGTCCGTGCCTGCCGGCAGCAACAGCTTCACTTCAAATTCTCTGCCCCAGCCTCTCAGTGCTCTCGAAGAGGCGGTGCTGATTTCGGCTCTTGGAATGACGGGGTGTACTTTGCCGGATCGCCCGTTTGCCAGCCCAACCGGCGACAACATCCTGGGTACGCCCAACCTTAATTTCCCTGGGCGGGCCGCTGGCAGCACCGACAACGCGCAGGGCACACACTTTTTTCTGATCAACGATACTGGCGCTTACTTGCTGAAGCGGGTTGAACCGGCGCATCCCAACGAGCCGATTACTCCGGACGTGCTCGTGAGGCGCGCCGAAGAATCGAAAATCAAGATTCTCGACAAGCGACCAGAGTTTCCACGCGAATTTCCGTACTATCTCGATTCCAACCGCTTTCTGTCGAACCTTCCAGGCACGACCGTCCTGTTTCCGGTAGTGGACATGACGCGTCAGTACATCAACGCGCTGATGTATCTGCTGACCGAGCCTGATGGCCACCGGCCGCTCATTCTCGATGATCGTAATTTCTATTGGCCTGCCGGCGGGTTTAAGTGGATCCGCAATGGTTTTCTGAATAAGAAGATCAAGTTATCTCTCGGCTACCTCTATACGATGCGGACCCAGATTGAGGCCGAGCTGCTGTTGCAGAACCTGATGTTAATGCTGCAGGCGATGGGCCTCGGAGGATGGATTCACTCCTCGGTTTCGCCGAGCATGCTGCTGCCGTCGCTCGGATTTCAATATGTGACGCCCCACTATCGCGGTCTCGATTTCTTTCGTTGGGGGACGTTCGAAACCCTGCCGCGGATGCAACCCATCGGGCTTCCACCGCACATCCAGTGCATGTGCCCGCCTTACTACAAATCCATGGCGGAGGCTGTGCAGACGGTAGTCAACGGCAAATACAAGGCCGGAGGGCCGTATGGTGACGAACCATATTTCCGGAGAATCTTCCAGGGTGACCGCGGAGAACGCTATCTCAAGGAAGTGCCGCACTACGAGGAGCAAGTGATCGAGTGCGTCACAGACATTTGTACATACATTTATGAGCGGCATCAGCGCTTTCCCGCTCACTGTGATGCGATCTATGCGCCGGGCGTGTGGCTGCAGGCGCACCACCTGGATTTGCAGTATTACGACACGCTTTTCAAAGACGGTTACACCGAGACCCAGCGGCTGCATCAGCAGCGCTGGCACGGTTAGGTTTCGATTCTTCACGCCATTGGATCGGAGAGCAGAGTGCTATGGATATCTCGAATGATTTTCCCGGTCAGGCTCGCGCCAGGTTTTGGTTTGTTTTCGCGCTCTTTATTTTTCTGATGGCATTGGCTCACGGCGGTGCTGAGCTCAAAGGCTGGCTTGACGCCCATGCCACTGCGGGTACTGAGGTCCACACGGTTCTCTACTACCGTGTAGTTTTCAGCATTTGGGCTACGATCTTTCTTTTAACCCCGGCCCTTTGCTTCCACGTCTTTTCCGTTGCCGATGACCCCAACAGTTTCTGGCGGGGGTTCTGGACGTTCGCTTACTTGGCTTTTCTGGTCCACCTCTACTGGAGCATTGTCGTCATGTTCCAACTCAATTGGGTAGAAGTCTTCCATAGTCAGGCACGACCGGGGATAGATCCCGAAAGAGTGGTTGACCACCCGGGCCCCGATCTTTTCCTGGCGGCGTGGTGGGGATTGGATGTTTTACTCGCCTGGCTCGCAGCGGACCATAAATGGGTGAGAGTTCAGCGCGGTGCGGTCCATCTGCTTGCGTTCGTGATGTTTTTCGCCGCATTCACCCTGGCATCGAAAGCCAGCATCGCAGCCAAATTGCTTGGCATTGGCATGTTTGTCGCCGTGATCGGCTGTTTTCTGATATCGGCGATTGTCACCGAGCCAGACCCAAAATCGTTATCGTCAGTGGTGAACATCAAAGCATTTCAATTTCTCAATGTCTTTGTCGTCTGGCACAAATTGCCCACATTTTTGGCGCTGGCCAACCTGAGCGCGCTGCGCCAGGTACTGCGCGCGAAGAACCTGCACAACACGTCTGACATTGCGGTCACCAATCCGGACGGCCTGCGCTCGACCACGCCGTTCCAAACCGACTTTCTCACTCAGCGCGAGGAAGACGGGCAATACAACGACCTGTCGAAACCGACGATGGGAAATGCCAGCGACAACCCGAATGATCCGCTCAACAACACGGAGTTCACACTGAGTAATCCGGGCGCGCGCTTCGGACGAAACATTCCCCTGAGTGAAGTGGACCCGACACGTAATGCCGGCCTGCTGGAGCCGAGCCCTCGCCTGGTCAGCAACCGGTTGCTGGCGCGTGCGACTCGACCCGATGGAGCGGACGACTTTCAGCCCGCCGGCATTCTCAACCTGCTGGCGGCGGCGTGGATTCAATTTCAAACCCACGACTGGTTCAACCACGGTTCGCCGCGGCCGATGCAAGATGACCCGTTCGACGTTCCGCTGCCCTCGGACGATTCCTGGCCTAGCAAGAAAATGCTGGTCCGCCGCACGCGTCCTGACCCAACTCGACGATTCAACGACGGAGCAGGCCCCGTCACCTATGCGAACGCGGAGACTCACTGGTGGGACAGTTCGCAGATTTACGGGGATAGTGATAGTGCAGGTAAGAAATATCGTTGCGGCGAAGAAGGAAAGCTGCGGATCGATCCCAAGACCAAGATGATTCCTCTCGATCCTGTCGGAGTGGAATCGACCGGGTTGACGTCCAACTGGTGGGTGGGACTCAGCCTGCTGCACAATCTTTTCACGCTGGAGCACAACGCCATCTGCGACCACATTCTGGAGGCTTTTCCGGAGTGGAGACATCATGCCAATTGTGACGACGAAGTTTTCCGCGTAGCGCGGCTGGTCAACGGAGCACTAATCGCCAAGATTCACACCGTTGACTGGACGACCGCGATCCTGCCGAATCCCGCGCTCCAGGTGGGAATGAATGCAAACTGGTCGGGCTTGGCCGGGGCGCCAGTGAAGAAGCTCTTCGGACGCATTAGTGCGAGCGAAGAGATCAGCGGAATTCCGGGATCGGAAACCAATCAAACCGGCGCCGATTACTGTCTGACGGAAGAATTCGTCGCGGTGTACCGGCTTCACCCACTTCTGCCTAACAACATCCAGATGTACTTTGCCGAGGACGGCAGACTAGGCCGGCTGCTGAAGTTTGAATCAGATGACCCGAATGATCCCGACGTGATCGTCGGTCCTGATGCCATGATCCACGCGCTGGGCAATAATGGGGCAACCTTCCTGGATCTGGTTTACAGCTTCGGCGTGCAGTCTCCGGGCGCGGTCACGCTGCGCAACTATCCTAACTGGATGCGTCGAATGCATCGCCGCAACGGCGCCAAGGTAGAAGAACAGATCGATCTGGCGACCATCGATGTCCTGCGTGACCGCGAGCGCGGTGTTCCCCGGTACAACCGTTTTCGTGAGCTGTTTCACATGCCGCGCGTGAATTCGTTCGAACAGATGACCGACGATCCTGAGCTGGCCCGCGTGCTGCGCGAGGTCTACGGTCATCCCGACAAGGTCGACCTTATGGTGGGAATGTATGCGGAGAAACCACCAGAGGGATTCGGCTTCAGCGACACGGCGTTCCGTGTGTTTATCCTGATGGCTTCCCGCCGCCTGAAGAGCGACCGCTATTTCACAACTGATTTCACGCCGGCGGTCTATACGCAACCAGGAATGGATTGGATCAACGACAACAACATGACCACCGTCCTGTTGCGGCATTTCCCGGAACTCGCGCCGATGTTGATGCACTCGAAAAATCCGTTTGCACCGTGGAAACCGGACGGGCCCGCGACCTCATGAAAACTTCTACACGATCCGGAGGCAACTGTTCATGAGTTGGAATCAGGTTGGCCGCATCACCCGGACCGCGTTTTTCTTACGCGTGCCTTTGACCACGATCCTTCTGCTCGCCGCACTCGGACCGTTCGCACTGATCCCGGGCGAAACGATGCTGGGCAACCTGTTCGACTTAAGAGTGGCTCTGCTGAATCCTTTGCATCCTCCAATCGTCGATGCGGTGCGAACCGCATGGCATCTGTTCACCGTCTCGTTCACGGCTTTTATGCTGGCCTGGACGGCGGTCGCGGTGATCAATCTTGTGGTGCACTACGGGCATGATCGTTTTGATGATCCGGAGTTGGAACTCGATCAGAAAAGGCCCTGGCAAACTTTTTTCCTTGGCTTGCTGGCCGCGATGGTGCTGGTCAGTTGTGTCATATTCCAGACTCGGATCGATTGTCTGCTACGGTATGGGATACCTTTCCTGGGCCTTGTTTGCTCACTGGGGCTAGTGGTGCTGGCTAAAATCGTTCAGCTCGCCTTTACCGATCCGACGACGACCCGCCATCCACCGCCCTACCTCGTGTTTCCGGTGTATCGCATCCTTTGGCTAGAGCGGCATTTTGACGCAATTTACTGCTGGCATCCAGGTTGGATGCAAAAGTCGAAAGGCCATTTCAATGTTTGCGCTCAATGGCTGCTCGAAATCTTTCGAGGGGCTGGCCAGGGTTACTTCGTGGATTGCCAAGCTCCCAAGCTGGTTTTGCGGTCGGGCCATGTTTTTGCCATCGCCTTGTCCTTGATCGCCTTCGCGCTTTACGTCGGCATCGGCGATGCCAAAGGAAGAATTAAGGCCGCCCCCGCAGTTGTTCCCGCGTTGGCCTTCTTTCTCCTCTTCGTCATCGTGGCGTGCTGGTTCCTGAGCGCAATCACTTTCTTCTTTGATCGATATCGGGTTCCGTTGCTGACCTGTATTGTTCTGCTGAGCCTGACCACCACTTACACTCCGGAGTCCGACCACTTTTACCGGGTTGAGCTTGGCCGCAGCCCGCCGCACATGCTCCGACCTTCAGTGCTGGTTGCCAATCACAAGATGCAAGGGCACAAACGGCTGATTGCGATTGCGACCGCGGGCGGTGGTATACAAGCTGCCGCGTGGACCGCGCGAGTGTTGAGTGGCCTGGAGGAGGAGTGCGCCAACCAGAAACCGTCGGCGTGCGATCTGCGTGACTCCATCGTGGTGCTCAGCTCGGTATCGGGCGGATCGCTGGGTGCGATGGCCTATGCGCGCTCCTTTGCGCCCGACCTTGAACCGGTATCGTCGGCCACTGCCGTAACTAACGCTGAGACCTCCGCCATCGATGAAGTCGGCTGGGGATGGACGGTGCCCGATGTATTTCGCGCCGTCGTGCCCTGGTTCCGGCGGAAGTACATCGATCGTGGCTGGGCTCTGGAGGATAAGTGGAGAGCCATTCACAACTTGCGGTATTCCAATCCCCGGAGAGACGTGTTTCTCGGGGACTGGGCTCCTTCGGAGAATCACCTGATGCCGGGGCTGTTGCTCAATGCGACCGTGGTGGAAACCGGAAGACCAATCGTATTTTCCAACACGGATTTTCCTAATGGCGAAAAAGACACCACTGGGCTGGTCAATTTCTATGATCTGATGCCTGGGTTAAAGGGCCAATACGATATCCGAGTAAACACCGCCGCGCGGCTCTCATCGTCGTTTCCGTTTGTGGCGCCCGCAGCACGTTCGAATCTGACCAATCCCCCCGTCCCTGATTACCACATCGTAGATGGCGGCTACTACGACAATTATGGAATGGTTGGCTTGCTGAGTTGGCTGAACAATGCCCTTGCGGACACTACCATTCCGGTCGCGACCCCGGCCCAAGTGAAGACCGAGCTCGCCGACGTCCTGGTATTGCAAATCAAATCCTTCCCTGCGGTTTCAGATCCTACTCCACATACCCGGCATGGCTGGGGATTTCAAGCGATAGCTCCCCTCAAGGGAATCATGGATGTACGCGATGTAGGACAGGACGCACGCGACGATACAGAGTTGGGACTTTTCACGGATCTATACAAGCGGAAAATGGATATAAATGTTTGGCGGGCCGATTTTGTCTATCCGAATTACGCCGACCTCAAGGGCTGCCTGGAAGCGCCGCTTTCCTGGAAGCTGAGTATTGATCAACTGAATTGCATCGAGGTTGGCTGGCAGAAATTCAAAGAACGCGATGGAGGCCAAGAGATCGCTTGCGTCTTAGCATTCCTCAGCGGAGCGCACCCCACGCCGGCTGGCGACAACGAATCCTGGGCCTGCAAGCCTGGCGACGTGCCCTATCTGTCCAAGCAGTGAGGAGCCAAATGTCTGCAGAATCGAAAACGCTGAATGGATATGCTTCACCCGCGCCACCCGGACCATCGGCGGGGAGACTCTCGACCGGCTGGCTAGCCGTGGTCATGTCTATTTTCGCCGCGATTATTGGGCTTCAACTAAAACAGCAATATCCCTTCGTGCACAATTTCCATCACCAGATCGACAGCCCCATTCTGGCGGTCGAGCTTCCGGGTTGCGCGAATGACCTGAAGGGTGTTCTCGGGACTGACCATCCGGCGGCTGCGAATCCCGCTCCGATCACCGAACTCTTTGATTGCAGCAACAAATTGGTAGGCGTTCTTCAAAACGTAAAATTAGAGGACAATGATGCCAATGCTTATCCCGCTCGAAGGGCCGTTGCCAGCTTGCGCACCAACACCTATGAAGATTTTGCATTCATTGTTCTCTATAACCTTTTTCTGTGGAAATTCGCGGCGTTGTTCGCTATTGGCGCGAACGGAAAGCCAACGATCCATCGAAAAATAATGGCAGGTCTGGTCATTCTGACCGCGGCTTTTGATTGCCTGGAGAACTTGGGCATCCTCCGCGCTCTCAGCGCGTCCAGCCTGACTGATTCAATGGCGCAGGCCACTCGTTTGCCCTCCGTTTGCAAATGGGGACTCTTTGCTGTGGCGCTGCTGCTGACTGGCTGGATACTCGCGCGCTCGGAAAGCCCAGTCTATTCGCTGCCCACGCGGCGGCTGCTGGCCTTGGCATATTGGAGTGCGGGGGCTCTGCTTTTCATCGGCCCTAGCATCCCTCATATCATTGAATTGGCAACGGACATGTTCATCCTGCTTGTCCTCGTGAATATTGTAGGGCTGCTGGGTCCGTGGTTTGAAGGGCGCTTTCTCCGGGCGAATCCTCCCCAATATGTCGAAGATTTCTGCAGCCGAAAAGCGAAAAAGCAAGTGGACGTTGCAGTTTATCCGCGAAACTCTTAGGCGGTGACGAGCCACCATCCGCTCATTTGGCTGGACAGATCCACAACGAAGGAGCCGCGCATGATCTCTCAGGCAAACATCTCAGCAAATACTCCCATGGCCGCAAATCTGGTCCCGGGAGGTGGTGCCACGTTCCGCGCCTGGGCGCCGTTGTCCAGTGCGGTCTACATTAATGGTACCTTCGGCGGGTCTGCGATGACCGGACAAACCGACAATCTGTTGCTCACAAAAGATGCGAATAGCTACTGGGCTGGGTTCGTCGCTTCCGCCCAGGAAGGCGATCCGTACACTTTTGTCGTCGTGGGCCCCTCTGGCACTGGCCCCAAGCGCGACCCATACGCGCGCGAGTTGTCGCCCGCTTCGGCATTTCCCAACTGCAACAATCTGATCCGTTCCGCCACTGCCTATCCCTGGCATGATGCCGCATTTGTCACACCCGACTTCAGCAATATGATCATCTACCAGCTGCACATCGGAACTTACAACCCGGCGCCCGGCGCTGCCTCAACGTTTCTGGATGTGATCGGCAAGATTCCTTACCTTGCAGCGCTCGGCATCAATGTGTTGCAACCGCTACCCATCGATGAGATGGAGACCGACCCATCGATGGGCTATAACGGGGCGGACCTATTCTCTCCAGACTTTCCCTACGTAGTGACAGATTCGGTTGCTCTGAATAACCACCTCGCCACAATCAACGATTTGCTAAGGGCCAAGAACTGCTCGCCGCTTACAGTCGGGGACATCACTCCTGCTCCAGCCCAGCTCAAAACATTGGTCGATCTCTGCCACGTCTACGGCGTCGCGGTAGCGTTCGACGTGGTCTACAACCACGCCGGTGGGTTCAACGTAAATGGTCAACTGGACGACAACTGCATCTACTACTGGGATCGTGCCAAAAATGTCGGCAATAATAATGACGGCTTGTATTTTACCGATCAAGACCGGGGAACCGGTGGGTTGTCTTTCGCTCTTTGGAAAAATGATGTCTGCCAGTTCCTCATCAACAATGCTCTCTACTTTATCGGCGAATTCCATGTGGATGGATTTCGCTATGACGAGATCAGCGACCTGATTTCGATGAACTGCGATTCGGGCTGGACGTTTTGCTGTAATCTCACCAATACGCTGCGCTACGTGAAGCCGCGATTATTGCAGAACGCGGAGTTTTGGCCAGGCGAAGTCGGGAACTATCCCAAGTCCTGGCAATCCATCGTCACGCCAACCGTTGCCGGTGGAGCCGGATTCGATGTCGTGCAACACGATGGGTTGCGCGGCGCGGTTCGCGGCGCCATCGAATCGGCTTCCTACGGCCAGAGCGCTGCCATTAGTTTTGATGCTATTGCCTCGAACTTCTACCCTCAAGGATTTGCCCACGGCTGGCAAGCGGTGCCGTGCGTAGAGAATCACGACATTGTGAAAGTGGGAACAGACCCGCGCATTCCTACACTCGCGGATGGCTCGAATCACGAGTCCTGGTACGCGCGCAGCCGTTCTCGCTTTGCCACCGGCATTTTGCTTACCGCTCCCGGTATTCCACAGATCTTCATGGGCCAGGAGTTCTTGGAGGATAAGCAGTGGAGTTGGGACCCGACCTCACCCAACCTGATCTGGTGGGCTGGCTTGAATCCAGGCGTCGATAGCGTTCGGGCGGATCATCTCCGATTTACCCAAGACTTGATCCGGCTGCGCTTGAATTACCCGGCGTTGCGCGGCGACAATGTCAATCCATTTCACGTTCATGACCAGAATCGCGTGATCGGTTTTCATCGCTGGCTGGAAGGGACGGGGCAAGACGTAATTGTCGTGGCCACCCTTGCCGAAGATACCTGGTACAACTACGGGATTGGCTTTCCATTTGCGGGTCCGTGGCGCGAGGTATTCAATAGCGACGTTTACGACAACTTCGTGAATCCAATCGTGGCCGGCAACGGTGGAGCTATCTCCGCATCAGGACCGCCATTGCATGGTTTCGTCGCTTCTGCGAACATCGTGATCCCGGCCAATGGCATGGTTGTATTTGCACGAACCTAGCTCAATCCGAGGCTCGCCCGCTCGAGGATTTTCCGTGATTATCATGCCACAGCTTTCGATGGACCCTGGAGTCCAGCGAAGTAGGGACGTGTACAAGCGGGTTCAGAGCCATAAGTCGGCTTCGAGGAAGTTGGCACCAACAAATCTGACAAACTAAGGTTGTCTCCGATTCTTAACCAAGAGCGGAAGCCCGATTACGATACGAAAACGAACGTGCGCTATCCAGTTCTCTATCTGCAACATGGTGCGGGCGAGGACGAGACCGGCTGGGTGCGTCAGGGCAATGCGAACTTCATCCTCGACAATCTGATCGCGGCCAAGAGTTGCAAACCTATGATCGTGGTGATGGCCTACGGCTACGCGCATCGCGCCGGCGAGGCGCCCGTCGATTTGTTCGCAAAGGGGTTTGGGTCACCTGAAATGTTGAAAGCGATGCAGGATATGGCGGCGGAATTCGAAGATGATGTAACACAAGCCCTGATCCCATTCATTGATTCCACCTTCCGCACGTTATCCGATCGCGAACATCGCGCGATGGCAGGCCTATCGATGGGTGGCATGCAGACCTTCCAGATCACGCTGGATCATCTGGATCTCTTCTCTTACATCGGTGGCTTCAGCGGTGCGGGCGGGATGCTCGTGCTCGGGAATCGCAAACTGGATCCCAAGACCGATTACAACGGAGTGTTCGCTGATCCGGCAGCATTCGGCAAGAAAGTGCACTTGCTCTGGATTGGCGTGGGGACGAATGAGCCGGAGAGAATGCGCGCGGGACTCCAGAGACTGCATACGTCCCTACTGGAAGCAAACATCCAGCACGTCTTCTACGAATCACCGGGCACGGACCACGAGTGGCAGACCTGGCGCCGCGATCTGAAGGATTTTGCATCGCGACTCTTCTGATCCAGCCCAGGTTCGAGGGGGCGAGGCTCCTTTCCCGCGACCCTAGTCTCGGGTCGTCACGGAATTTGGCTGGAGCATTCCAGTTCTCCGGCGTAGACCTGGATAGGAAGATCAGCGCACTCTCTGGCGGAGAAAAGTCGCGGCTGGCCATAGCACGCATGCTCTACAACCCGCCGAACTTCCTGGTGCTCGACGAACCGACCAATCACCTGGATCTAGCAACGAAAGAAATGCTGGTGGACGCCCTGAAGGATTTCGAAGGCACCATGATCTTCGTATCGCATGACCGTATGTTCCTTCGCGGTCTCGGCTCACTTGTGCTGGAACTGGGCGGTGAGAGCGGCACGGACCGCCATCCCACTGTTTATCCCGGGTCGTATGTTGAGTACGTGCAGAAGCTTGGACACGAGGCGCTTGGGATCTATTCGTAGGAATTGTGCGACGGGGCACGTCCCGTCTGTCCCCGTATTATCAAGCTCATAGCAGATCGGAAGTAAACCACTCCCGGAAGCTCATCGCGCGGGTGGGTTCTTTCGAGCGTAACGCAGCATTTCTTCTAATTGCTGTGGACCATAACCGTGCGCTGCGATGGGCTGGTACGTGGACGGCACGATTTGGCTCATAGTCTTCTTCTCGAACGCACGCTCGCGAGCCTCTTGTTTGGCGACCGAGCCGTGACATTTCTTATGTTTCTTCCCGCTGCCACAGGGGCAAGGATCGTTCCTGCCGACCTTGGGTGCCTTGTGATCCTTCAAAAAGCTGCTGTAGAACAGATTCCCGATCAACTCCGCTCGACCCGTAACCGCAATCGCGAGTGAAGCCGGGCCGTTTACTTCGGGATCGCCGCCAAAATCCACTCCGCCATAAATCTCGAAACGCCACATCGTGAGTTTCGGATCGTCCACACTCTGCGCGCCCTCGTAACGGAACGTCCCCTCGCCCAAATCTCCTGATGTGTGATTCTTCCCGCTAGAAATCATCCGCGTGAAGAAAGCCTCACCCTCGTTGGCGAACACCGATGCGATGGAGGAGTAGCCATCTTCCATACGGACATCGAAATACCGGAAGGCCAGCGCCTTCGCGATCATCGCAAATAATTCTTCCAGCTTCTTGTGATCGAACGGAATAGCCGTGCCGCCGCTACGGTCGTACCCTTTGCGCAGCGTCCGCTGGAGCCTCGCGTTCTTCTCAAGTCGTCGGGGAACCAGTTCCGTCAGAATTTTCGCCGCGTCCACATTCTTCGCGCCGAACGGAAGAACGGTCATCAGGTAGGATTCGAGTTCCGACTTGCGATTATTGCAACGTTTGCAGGCAGGCACCTGAGGCAGATCGCTGCGCCTATCTTCTAAGAAAAATTTCCTGCCCAGCGCATGGTCCGACGTATCCGCTGGCGCGTTGTTGCAGTACACGCAGATTTCGCCGCTGAACTTGTGCTTCATGGAATGCTCCATAATTCCATTTTAGCAGCGACTAGGAGATGAGAGATTTCAGGAACTTGCGCGTGTCCCGTGGTATCTGCTTGCCAGCCGTGCCCCGTAAACGAGTAGTTCGAGGCGTAACGCCGTTGCGATACCAATGCCAAAGCACATCGTGCAGCTTGCTCAGGTCCGTCACGAGCCGGGCCAATTCTCGCGTATTGGTCTGGGCGAAGGTACCGCTCATGTCCATCCTCTGTTTGTGCGCATATCGCTTGTCGCGTATCTGCTTGTAGCATTTCTCATATACCTTCCGCCGCGCCCCTACGAATTGCTCAAGCCGCCTAAAATCTAAGCTCGTTGGCTCTTTCACACCTTTCATGAAGTTATCAACCAAGTGACTAGCGTTCGCCAAATCCTTTTCCTTGCGTTGCCGCAAAGCAGCCTTCGAGAAAATCGCAGGATTCTTTGCGGCGAGCCTGAGAAGCCGTCCAACATTGTGAGTATCTTTGCCCCGATCAAAGATTCGTCCCAAAGCAATCAGAGAATTTGCCTGAATGGAACCGAGCGCCACGACCCAGAATCCGGCGTTTCGATTTAGCAGATCATGGATTTTTCGACTCTTACGGGCGGCTGCGTGAACAGTGCGCCAGATATAAAAACACTGAACGACTTCATCAACATCGTTGTCGAAAACGCGCAACTCGTTCTCAAACTCTGCCGCCGGAACAGGCACGACACCTGTCATTTCCTATTCTCCGTTACTTCAATTGAAAACGGCCTGATGATCTCGGCGCGGCAGAATCAGTGCTCGCTTGAACCACTCGCGGTCGATGTTGATATTCAATTGCAATTCCACATCCAGAAGTAATTCTTCCGCCACCGAAACGAAGTCCGGCAGTTCTTCATCTTCGTAGTTGTACAGTGCGATCTCAAGTCTCATGAAGCTGTCCATCGCCGCCTGTAGGTCTGGATTGTTGCCGCGTATTTTGTCACGGGCAGCAAAATACTTCAGCGGAGTGTCGGCGTGGAAACCTACGCGATCTCGGAAGTTCTTGATTATCTCAAGCTGTGGTTCCAGTTGCAGCCAGACTCTATCAATCTCCTCTTTGTGCTTTGGAAACAACCGCCGCCAAAGGTCGAAAACATTCATTCCATCACGTGACTGATCCACAAACGTAGCGAGCCAACTGATGGCAACGGTACGCATTGAACTCGCGAACATCCGCCCATCATGGCCTAAAATGTTTTCGGGACAGTGCCCGCTGTCGTTTAGGTCGAAGAGCAACAAGTAGAAGTGGAGAAGTTCCATCGACTTCATGCGGTAAATCACATATCTTTTGAGATCGGCCTTCCGTAGCTGTTCTCCTCGATCCATGAGTGGGAGCGTACCATAATTTCATGGACGAACAAAACGCGAAGACGGGTGGACCGGTCTTTTGATCGCGCCGACATTACCAACATGGTCGGGTGCCCTGTCCTTGCGTTTTGTGCAAGGGCGGGTACGATGCCGCCGATAGCATAGGTTCTAAGGGCTGGGCGAAATCCTGCGTGCTCGTTCCGCAGGGACAGAAAGGGACTTCGTGAAAGTCGCCACCTTCAACATTAACAACATCAACAAGCGGCTCGACAACCTCCTGGCTTGGTTAGCGAAAGCTGAACCGGACGTGGTTAGCCTCCAAGAGCTCAAGGCAGAGCAGGAAGCCTTTCCCGTGAATGCCCTTCGGACTCTCGGGTACGAAGCAGTCTGGCAGGGGGAGCGCTCCTGGAACGGTGTGGCCATTCTCGCGCGAAACCACGTTCCCGTGCTGACACGCACAAGTTTGCCGGGAAATCCTGAAGGGCTTTTTTCTGAAAATCGTAATCCCGCAGATCATTATTCTGAAGATCGGCAAGCTCGCTACATTGAAGCGGCGGTTCAAGGAGTGCTGATCACTTCCATCTACCTCCCCAATGGGAATCCGCAGCCTGGACCGAAATTCAATTACAAGTTGGCCTGGTTTGAGCGCCTCATTGCCCACGCCGCCGAACTCATGGCGAGTGGAGCCCCCGTGGTGTTGGCCGGTGACTACAATGTCGTGCCGACGCCGCAGGACATCTATCCGACTCGATCACTGGATAACAACGCGTTAATCCAACCCGAGAGCCGACAGGCCTTTGCGCGTTTGCTGGCTCAAGGCTGGACCGACGCCATGCGGAAGCTACATCCGGACGGGCCGTTCTGGACATTCTGGGATTACAAATTTGAACGGTGGCAGAAGGACAAAGGCATGCGACTCGATCACTTTCTGCTCTCACCCAATTTGTCGGTCCGGCTCGTGGACGGCGGTGTTGACCGATGGGTGCGTGGCCAGGAAAACGCGAGCGACCATGCGCCAACATGGATCATGCTCGATCTCTAGATTAGAGTCGATTGCTGGGCTGCTCATCATTATAAGTCTCCGCTCAAAAGTCCCCCGCCTGGGGAACAAACGTCGCTCATACCGTGTGCATGTCATATCATGTTGGGGCAAAGGAGCCAATCCCAATCGATGTTCACGCGAATCAGAGTGTCTCTCCTCTTGGTCCTGATCTCGGCCCCAGGCCTGTCCGGAGCCGATTTCGCCATGAGGGTGACCGAAAAGAATTACCTCGATACTCAAGGTTTTAGCGTATTTCTCTACGACAGCACGTACCATCCCGTTTTCGTAGACCAAAAGAACACGGCCATGGAGATGATTCTCCACGGCCAGCGCATCGCCACGAACGGCGACGTTCGCCTGATGCCAACGCCCGAGCAGTGGGACCTAGTCGCAACCCTCAAGGGGCGCCAGGCCGATAAGGAGAGCAACCGGCTCACCGCCGACCTCGCTTTCCCGACCTTCGACTTCAGCTACACGCTGGAAGTCGCAGCGGAACCGGGCGGCGTGAAGATCAGCATTAATCTCGACAAGCCGTTATCGGAGAAACTGGCTGGCCGGGCGGGCTTCAACCTGGAGTTCCTGCCCTCGATCTACATGGGCAAGGCTTATCTAGTGGACGGAACCAAGGCCGGTATCTTCCCGCGAACGCCGAATGACCCGATGGTCAAAGTATTGCCGCTGGCTGACAAACCGAAAAAAGCCTACTACCTTGAGGATTGGGATAAAGCCAAGGGATACACTCAGCCACTGCCATTTGCCCAGGGCAGGAGCATCACCCTTGGGCTCGACGACGCGCTGGCCCGGGTCAACGTAAAGTCGGATACCGCCGACCTCATGCTGTTTGATGGACGCAACCGCGCAGAACGGCTGGTTCGTGTTGCGTTCGCTGATCCCTTCCGACAAGACCACCGGCGCCATTGTCTGGCACATCAGGCCAGATGTAATTCCAAACTGGACGCGGTCCCCAATGATCGCGCACAGCCAGGTAGGTTATGCCCCGGGATTCTCCAAGGTGGCGGTTCTCGAGCTCGACCCGAAGTACAACGGCCCGAAGACGGCCAAAGTGCTGCGCCTGATGGAGGACGGAGCGTACAAGCAGGAGTCGGCTTCGAGCACATCCACCGAAAATAGGACAGGGGCAAACGGATACGGAGGGAGCGATCAAGGAACGAAGCAGTGAGCGCCGTCCTTGTCGGAAGATTGAGATTTACAACTGCGGGGACAGCAATAAGACGCCATTGCTGATTCACAGCCTATACTCGACTCATCGACTGGTGCTTGAATATCCGCCGCCTGAGTCAATACCTGACGACAGCACGAAGACGATGAAGCGCAAGGAGGGACGCAGTGCAAGAGAGTTTCTACGCCTTCCTGACCCTTGGCCTCCTCTCTGAGATTAAAGGCAAAAGCGGGACTTGAATCAGGGAACACGTATAATTTTCCAATGTGCGGGCGCTACCGACTCTCACGACGTAAACAGGTTATCGAGAAGCAATTCGACGTTCCAGTAACATTTCCCTCCGCACCAATAAATTTGTTGTCAATGCGCTAGTGCTGTTGGACACCGGGCGCCCTCCGCGCGTCCCTGGCTTCCCTCACGATGCGCAAGTTTCTTGCTCAGTTCCCACTTCAGTTCGTGATCTCGACAAAAGTTGCTACCGATTCTTCGGTCCAATCGTCTACTTGGACGGGTCTAGGCAAGAAAATTGCAGAGGGCAAGAGGAGTCTTCGATGCGGCTGATTACTCGACGCGAAGCGGTTCGGTGGCTGAGTTCGGCGTCAGCCGCAGCGTGGCTGGCAGGGCATACGGCCCTCCAGTTTGGGAGTGCACTCGCCTTCGGTGAGAAATCGCCGGAGGATTCCAGTCCTTCGCTTGCGTCCGGCGCGCCGACGTCGCCAGAGCGGATGGCTTTGATAGAAGCGTTCAGGAAACGATCTGAGGGGCTGCAGAATAAGTTCGAGGCGCGCACGCACAAGAGTGACTGGGAGATGCCCTATCGGCTGTTCCGTCCGGAGGCAGCTCGCGGGAAAATACCGTTGGTGATGTATCTGCATGGAAGCGGAGGGTTGGGCGACGACAATCTGAAACAACTGGCCTTCGGCAATATTTTTGGTACACGCCTCTGGCTGCTTCCGGAGAATCAGAAAGCCTTTCCCTGCTATGTGGTCGCACCGCAGACGGACCGGGGATGGATTCGATACGATTTTTCGCAACAGCCGGCGAAAGAGCTTCCCGGATTCGGGGACGGGAATCGGCTAGCGCTGGAGATCGTGGACAGCTTGGGCCGCGAGTTCGGCATCGACGAACGGCGAATCTATGTAGCCGGGAACTCCATGGGAGGCGCGGGCGTGTGGAACATGCTGGGGAATCGCCCGAATTTTTTCGCCGCCGCGGTGATCTGCTGTGGTGGAGTCTCACCTGATGATGGCACGGGGTCGATTGAGACAACGCTGTGGGACTTCCATGGGGACGCCGACGAAGTGGTTCCTGTGTCCTCATCGCGTAACCGTATCGCGGCACGGCGGAAAGCGGGCGGACACCCGATCTACACCGAGTACGCGAGAGTAGATCACAACGGTGCGACCGGATTGGCGTTCACCGAACCGGCGCTGCCAAAGTGGGTTTTCTCGCAACGCCGAAAGTAACGCTTCGGTTTGCGAACCCAGAGGAAGACCTTACTACCGCAAATACGTTTTTCCTTAGTTTGCTGAAAGGGTCTATTGCCATGAGAACGCTACGACTTTTGCCACTTCTTGTGATTACCTTACATCTCTCTGCCGCCGGTATGACTGGAATGACGGACCAGGACCGGGAACACTTACTGGTGCACTTTGAAATGACCGGGCAAATGTTGGCCGAACAGGTGCGAGGACTTTCAACGGCTCAACTCGAATACCGCGCTTCCCCTGATCGCTGGTCTATACGGGAGTGCGTTTCTCATTTGGTGGTCGCCGAACCTGATTATTGGCGCGATCTGATGAAGTCGGTAAAGGCGCCCCCGGATATGAAAGGCAGGAAATCGTCGAATACTGATGCAGATATCATGTGGTACGGCATTGATCGCGTTGTACACACAAAAACCGGCGGCGGGCACGAAAAGGTCGACACTTATAAAGACCTCGGGCACGCCTTGGCAAAGTTCCAGGCACTGCGTGCGACCATGATCGAATACATCAAATCCACCCAAGATGACTTGCGCGCTCATAGTTTCGGCACAAGGGACCCGATCGACTGTTGGCAGTGGATGCTTGAAATCTCCACGCATGCCGAGCGACATATTCAACAGATTCGCGAGATCAAAGCCGACCCTAACTTTCCCAAGAATTAAGCGGCAACGCCAACCGTTTCAGAACATGACGAAAGGAAAAGCTTGGGTTGCAGCTCGGGTCCTCCCAGCCCGCGCGCATTTTGCGAAGCATTGGCTCTTGCTTCTTGGCGAGAAGCATCAGAAGCGTAGATACGATCAACATCACAACCGGAGGAACGAGCCTCCAACGTACTCGCGTCATATTCCCGCACTGCAATTGGACACCGTGAGGGTACGGCAGGCTAACATCGCTGTCACACTCATCGACAGGTCAACCGTTAAGATAACAACCAGGAACCCACATACATAGATTCCCTCGGCTAACTCGGGGTGATACTCGATTGATGTCTGGCTTGAGGTGAGTCAGCCTCTTTCCGACCTCCGTGCTTACACGGATCAGCCAAGGAGTGATTGCCATGCGTTACTTCGTCGAAAAGCTTTGGGACAAACTCGCCTGCTGTGCTTTGGCATTTTTTCTTGCCGGAACAGCTTCTGCAACCCTATCTGTGAATGTCATTTCCCCGTCAATTGGCTATCAAGGAACAGCTTCGGGTGGAACGCCAGTATTCTACGAGGCTTATGCCACAAGCCCGGAATGCGCGTCAGGGATTGCCGCCATGCGCATCTACACCGCTCCTGGAGTGAGCGCTTATACGGTAAATGGTGGCCATCTAGAAACCTTTATTGCTCTGCCTTTAGGCAATTACAGCACGGTGGTCCAAGCTTGGGATAATTGTGGAGCGGTAGCGAAGACGGCGGTGCCCCTGACTGTGACGGCCGGAAACATCACCGTCTATTTGCCATCTGGCGGTGTGGCGTATGGACCGGTGCACATCGCCGCTTCGTCGCAAACTGGATGCAATAACGGGATTGCCGCCATGCGGCTGTACACAGCACCCTACATCGGCGTTTATACGATCGACTCGAATGCGCTGGACACGTATGTCACAGTGCCACCGGATAGTTACAGCATGACAATTGTGGCATGGGACAAGTGCGGCGGGGTTTTCACATATGGAATTTCCAGCGCGGTCACGGGTGCGCCGAACGGGTACCTGTATGGAATTTATGGTTCCAGCGGTTCGGTTGGCGAGCTTCAGATAGGGGAGACGGCCAATATTATCAATCCGAATGGAACCGCGGACCCGCCGCAAGTCTCGGTGGCGGGAGCAAATTCTGTTGTCGTGGATCCAGGAGGATGGTTCGTTTATGCCTCGGGAACGAAGGGGATTTACGCTTTCCAGATCGATCCGGAGAACGGTTCTCTTGTTCAAGTTTCTGGATCGCCTGTTGCGGCCAACGGTGTCTCGCAGATCGTGATGGATCCCTCCGGCAACTATCTCTACGCAGTTTCCAGTTCGATTGCGACTTATCGCATCAACCGCTCGAGCGGAGCCCTGACAGCTACGGGACAATCGGTTCCGCTTCCATCCGCGAACTACTTTAATTTGGCGGTCGATACCAGCTTCTTCTATGTGCTGACGACTTCCCCGGAGGGACAACTATGGGGATACAGCTTGAATGTCAACAATGGGGCGTTGACACCAATTGCCGGACTGCCGATTTCCATTGCGACCCAATTTCAAATTGGCGGGCTGGTAGCCGATGACTATCGCGCCTACCTCGAAGTCAATAATGGTGGAACTTACTATGTTTATGGCTATAACATAAATCCCACGTCCGGAGCGCTTACGGCGATCTCAGGTTCGCCTTTTAGTGGCGACGACAACTTATTTAATTTGTGGGGAGATTGGGAAGGCCGCTATCTCTGGGGTTGGAGCCTTGAACCGACGGGAACGCAAAACTTTGTCAACCCATTGGAGATAAATTCGAAGGGCCAAGTCACGCTTAGTAATGAGTTTACCGTGGGCGATGCGGATGCATTTGCCGGTTTCACTGAGGACTTAACCGGTAATTATGTATTCGCCGAATGGACCGATGCGATCGTGCCTCCTTCAGCGCCATCCGCGGGAGGAGCTTTGCCTCAGCCAAGCGATGTAGGTGTGCAAAGCTATTACATCTCGAATGGAGGACAACTGATTCCTAACTCGAATACTGTCTTGCCCAATAACTTTCTTGTCCAGGCTATTGGTAGAGGGGATCCGAACTGAAAGCCTGCACGGCCAATGCAGGTTGGTTCTGCATCGAGTCGAATGAGTAGTTTGGGTGGACACCCGGAATTGAAGCCGCCGTCTTTACTCAGTGCCAAAAACGGTAGAGGATCTCCCCCGACCAACGAATGCCACAGAGGAGCATCCCCGGAGTGTTGTGAGATTCTTTCTTGGAGCACTCCCTGCGGATAGGTTTTTCGCTTTCGGACTGCGCGGTAGGCACGCAGTCCCGCGAACCCAATTCAGACTGCCTGGAAACCTCACGACATGACCATTTTTGCCACAGAATCGCTGTGCTTCGGCCGTTCACATACGAATATATGGCGAATCGAAACCGGACTGATTGCCCAGTTCTGATGTCGGGTTTCGGGTGAAATTCTCTGGCAGGGTTTTGCTATCTCCAGCTTGCGGACACGTCGAGCCTTAGCGCGACAAAACCGTACCGAGAGTTCGAATCTCTCTTCTTCCGCCATACAGTCTGAACTGCAGAGGATTTCCGTTCGATCTGCGACGAAATACGTGAATAATGCCCGTATTTCGTGATTATATAGCCCGAGTGCCTGGTGGGGCAGATTTAGGCACAGTCCCGAGGAAGGCCAGACCGCCCGCTCTGGGCACACAAAAACGCCGGCGTCCGGCTTTCCAATGGGATCTATCAAGGCAACAGCCAGTGGTTGCCCATCTTAAAGATGGGCAACCATCGATTCCGCTCGGTTCCTAGGCGAACCTCCCCAATGAGCGCTAATAATTGTAATTCACACTTTGAGGTGTGCAGCCTGCGGTTTGTATCGTGTGTTTAACGTAAGTGCCGCCTTCCTTCACCCAGACTGTAACCGGCCCTGGCGACGCGCATACGGCCTTGGCATGAGCAACCATAGGAAAGGCAAAGCTGCCCGATTTCCATCCTAGGAAGCAGGCGATAACAGCCAACACAAGTAAATAGGCGGGTCGCAAGTTTAATCTGCCGCTGTTGATGCCGGTCCGAGTTTTCAGTACCGCGAGACCAACAAGGAGGAAAGCCAACCCATACAGAAAAACCTTCGCGCCACGAATCAGCACCGTGAAGAACTGTACCCCTGAACTCGCGAACGAGTTTACATAAAAGCCTCCCGGTGGAAAGGACGGGGGCGTTGGATAGCCCGCTGGGGCAGTGGTGGTCCATGAACTGCCGCTCGCGGATATCGAATCACTTGGCATGGGTGTAGTGAAGATTGGGGTGCTCGTGACCGCGCCTCCCGGCGGCACCACGATGAGATCGGCCTGGACGGTCGTTCCATTCGTGTTAAATGTGGAATTCGAATAGACCGTCATCGATCCGGTCGAAGGCGTAAGGTAATCCGGTTGCGGCAACTGGTTCAGGGGAATGACCCCATTGGTCTGGTTAATCGCGGCATATACGGTCACTGCTTGCCCGGAATAGCTCCCGCAGAGCGAATTGTTGCAGATTACGGTGCCGACGCTCTGTAGCAGCAATGCGACGATCTGGATGTTCAGCGTTTCGCCCCCACTGGGAATCGGATAGGTGAGGGAAGTTATGCGACACACAACGGTATCGGCAGAGCCAGCCTGTGCAACAGACGGCAAGGCTACGCCCTGAAAGGTCACAGTGCCGAGGCCAATACTGCTCAAATTGTCGGTGGACCCGCTCGGAGTTTGAAGAAGGTCGAATCCGCCTGGATTCACATTACCGGCGCATTGGGCCGCCGCAATCCCCGAGCACACCGTTGCTAGAGCCACTACCGCTACGAACCAAGTAATACGCTTCATCTTGCACCCTCCTGTTATGCCCTACTTACCTTATAGGCGAGTACCATTACATGCGTCGGCAGCAGATCGGGCCACTCCCAAATTGCTAATCGCACTGTCATTGTGAGGGCTCGACATATTGCGCTACTGCATCCCGTAGCAATTCGGGAAGCGGGACCGGCTCGATGCCTTCAGCCTGCCGCTTAATGCAAACCACTTCCTGCTCGCCCTCAGCCACGAGCCTCTCTTCGCCATTTGGCAAAACGCGGTAGTAGCGGAACACCATCGTCAACCGGCTCGGCGTCATATTTCCGGCGCTCATGCGAATCACGACCTCATCAAACGCCGCTAGCTCCTCGTAGTAAGAGCACGACACGCGGGTTGTGGCCATGGCAAGTCCGTGATCCAATTCATGAACCAGCTGCGGAGCGTGGTCGTATAGAAACATCTCCCGGCAGCGGCCCTGCCAAAGGATATAGTTCGTGTAATAGACGTTTCCTACGACGTTCGTCTCTTCAAAACAGATTCGATGTCTGTACTCGTAGCTTCGCATTCCTCACTCCTCGTCAGAACTGCAACTGCGTACGGCATCGGATCGCTCTGGAGGCGTAGCACCGAAGTGGCCACCGTCACACCGGGAGCGCCCAGGGAAATGCCGCCCTTGCTGTCGAGCGGGGGCGACAGCAATACCAGAGGGCCGTTCTGCGAAACGCCCGCCTTCGCCAACGACTCTATCGCGGTCCACACGCGAGTTGCCGCAGTGTGGATATCCTCCTGCGCCTGGCGGGCTATCAGTTGCGCTAACAACCAGCGCTCCGGTCCCAGCAGATCGCGCCACACTTCTTCCGCTCTCGGGCGAATTGGCTCCAGGTCGCACCCAACCTCTCCCGCCGCGGCGACTGCCAGCGTGAGGCCATTGCTGTGGGCCGCTGAGACGGCCATGGGCGCGGCAACTTCGGGCTTTCCATCGGCGCGCCAGCTCACCAGCGCGGGTGAACCCAACGCTCGTTGGATGGCGTGTTCGCTGCGCAAGCGCCGTTCCATATTCTTGTCGCGCTCGAAAGCGGCAAACACCCGGGTTGCGGGCGCAGCTCTTCGCACTTTCCATTCCAGAAGAACCGCGGCCAATGAGTCCGGAAAATCTTGTGTCTTCGCATCCTCCATTTTGCGGAACCGAAGACCTTGCCAGCACTCGCGAGGCGCACCCTCAGGCGTTCGCAACTCGAGGTCGTAACAATACGTATTTCCATCCTGCCAGCGCTCGGAAGCATGCGCGATCAGAGTTTCGTCGCTAGCCAGTTGATGCAGGGAAATTCGGTCCACACTTACCGGAAGCAAAGTCGCATCTGGAACGCACGCCTGGATGGAATGCAGAGCGGCATCACGAGCGGCGGCATCGCCCAGCATCAGAGTCGCAGGCAGGTAGGAATTGAACCATGCCTGCTGTGCACCGGCTTGATGGAAACCTGCCCGATGCGCAGCGGGACCAATCTCCGCCGACGAGAAACGCGCACTTAGCCTTCGATATCCTGCGACCCGCTGGAAGCGAGGTCCCTGGAAAAGCAAGCTCCCATAGAGGTCGCGTAGTGGGTCCAACGGCAGAGAAGAAGCCTCTGGCGGCGCCACATGCTCAAAATGGCTGCTCGAAGAGAAGACCGGTGCATCCCCGAACGCGCACGAGCACCGGAAGTGGTCCACTTGGAATGAAGTTTGCGAACTGCGAATCACTACGTCGACTAAGCCAGTTTCCCGCACGAGCGCTGCAATTCTCATCGTAACCCGAGAGCCAGACTCGACCACAATCGGGTGGTCGAAGCGCAAATCTTCCACGGCGGGAATTTGCTCTTCGGCGCAGACCGCCATCGCCACCTGCACCATCGCCTCGATGCCCATAACCGCAGGCAGCAATGGTTGACCGTGGAAAACATGATCGAGCAAGTAAGGATCCGAAGCTGTCGTCAGGTCGGCCTCTACGACTAACTCAACTCCCGGATAGTACACGCGCGGACGCTCCAGGAAGCGCCTCATCGGCAGCGCCGCAGCCTCTTTGATCGGAATGGGCGAGTTTGCTCCCAACCGGCTGGTGACCACCACTGTGGTCGCGGGCACGGTGCTACCCACCAGTTTGCGAAACCACGAGATGCCCTTGTCTGGAGGAATGGACCCAATGCCGGCGCGGCGCAGAGTCTCCACTTTGCCCAGCCTTTCCGCCATCCCAATGCCCGACCAAGCAGACCACTCGAAGGCAAGGCATCGGCACCCCGGATGAAGGCGGGCAAATTCCTCCGTTAATGCCGACAAGGACGCGTTGGCCAGCGCGTAATCCGCCTCTCCTCGCAGTCCTACGCGTCCAATCACAGAGCCGAAGGTCGCGAGCAAGCGTAACTCTCCAGGATTGACAGCCGCTACAAGATTGCGAAATCCCTGCACCTTCGGAGCAACGGTGGCCCGAAGTTTTGCTTCATCGAGATCGCGGACCAGCACCGGCTGGTTGCGACCCGCACCGTGGATGATGCCCTTCACCGGACCATACATTTGTTCCGCCGCGCTGACGGCGGTTCTCACTGCTTGTGCATCGGTGATGTCGGTTTGGAAATAGCTCGCCACCACGCCGCTTGTTTCCAGCACACGGAGGTGAGCCGCAACAGGAGGGTCGTCTTTTTGAGACCGTCCGAACAGAACCAACTTCGCGCCTGCCTCTTTGGCCAATGCCGCCGCGCATTCAGCGGCTATACCTTTGGCTCCGCCGCTGACCAGCACGACTTCGCCACGCCGAATCGGAATCGCATCTCCTTTCACTGGCGCGAGGAGCCTGAAACATGGCTCGTAGCGCTCGCCGCCGGTGTCATAACGCGCTTCCACGTGGGCTTGAGATCCCGATAATTCCGCCTTCAGGTAACGGACGGCGTCGGATCCCGATGGCGCCTCAATGACACGAGTGAAAATTTCCGGATGCTCCAGACTTATTGTTCTTGCAAAGGCGCCCGCAACCGCAACCGGTCCCAGCACTACGAAATATTTCTCCGCCTCATCTGTTTCAATTGCCTTATGAGAGCCAGTAAGAAGCAAATTCAATTGCTCTTCGATAGCAGCCCCGGACATGCACACGACCACGCCATTGCCGGGCAGCGCGGTTCCCCGCAACGTTTGCAATAGGGGATGATCGAGTGCACCGAAGACACTCCATCTGCCTGGAGCGGACTTGATCTTAAGATGTTCTCGAAGCGCGCGGGGCGTCCAATCCACGACGAATGCACGGCACCAGTCATCGATTCCGGCGGGCACCGTCTCCTGCACCGGCGCAGTCCCTTGAGAAGTACGCAACTGCTCCAGACGTTGCGCTAGCTCACCTACAGTCGAGTCGGCGAAACTCAGAAGATGTGCGGGAGGCTTAACCCCTAGTTCCCGCGCCGCGGACGCGACGATCTCACTCGCAACTATGGAGTTCAGATGGAGGTCCCGCAACAACCGCGCAGTCTCAGCTATGGAATCTGGTGGCAGCTCGGTACGCCGCGCGACGAGAGTGCGAACCAGATGCGCAATATTGCCGTTACCATTATTTGCCACAACTGGCGTTTCCCGCAGCCCACGATTCTTCGGAACTTTCTCCGGTTCGGGTAATAGCGCCGGGCGTGGTTTCCGCTCATCACTCGCAGAAACCGGGGCGAGCTCGCATGGATTGACAAAAAACTTTGGCTGACGGGTGAAATCAAAGGGACGCGCAAATCGGTTCTTGACCAGCGGCTCCAGTTGCACCGGTCCGCCAAGTACATAAACCGCCCCCAGCACCATGTATAACCCAGCTAGGGAAGGTCCCGCTATGTCGAGCGAAATGGTTGGCATATCCGTAACGCTTTTCAAAAGGTGTGTGAGAACATTTCCGGGACCGGTCTCAATGAACAAATCCGCGCTGCTCTTTGCCTCGGACATTGCCTGCATAAACTGCACCGGACTTGTCAACTGTCCGACCAGCAGATCGCGCAACTGAGACTCACCCCTAATCTCCGCACCAGTAATGGTGGAGATCAGGGTCTTGCGCAGTGGCCGCAACTCGAAGCTGGCTAGCCCGCTGCGAAACGCCTCCGCGGCCGGCGCCATCAACGGCGAGTGAAACGCGTCTGCCGTGGAAAGCAGGATCGCTGTCCAGCCGCGCTTCTGCGCGCGAGACACAACTGCCGCAATCGCGTCGCTTTCCCCAGAGACGACTGTCTGGCGAGCTGCATTGAAGCACGCCGTCACAATTCCCTCGCCATCTTCCATGAGTGACTCAACATCCTCCGTGGTTGCTCCAATGCTCGCCATCGCGCCGCGCGGTCCTGAGACCCGGGACATGAGCCTGCCTCTTAAGCAAACTAACTTGAGAAGGGAACTTTCATCGAGGGCCCCAGCCCAACAGTAAGCGGCAAGCTCGCCCAGACTGTGGCCGACGGCAACAGTGGCTGTGATCCCAAACTTTTCGAGTATTCGGAGACCAGCAAGCTCCGCCGTAATAATCGCGAGTTGCGCTTCCTCGGTCGAACTGCTCTCGTGGTCCCTAGGAAAAGCCGCCAACTCATACAACGCTGCAATCTCTTCGAAACAGCGTCCATGAATGCCGGATTGCAGTCGCACAGGCGAAGCTTGTCCAGGAAACAAAAGTCCGACGCGCGAGCCCTCGCCACCGATGCACAAAAACACTCCCTCACTGGTGTCAATGTGGCGAACTTCACCGTCTAGAATCAGCACCTGCAACTTGTGCAGACGTTCCGCGAGTTCCGCGGAAGTTGCCACCACCAAGGCAGCCCGCGCCGGCCCATTCTCCGCCTGACCTGCCAAACTAATAGAAAGATCTGTCAACTCTGAAGAAGAAAGATTGGGCGCGAGATGCGCTAGTCGCTCAATCTTCCCAGCTAGTTCGGAAACCGAATCTCCATCGAGAAAAAATACTTCGACATCTTGCGGGCAGGTTGTCAGAGCCTTCTCACCGGCGGACCATCGAGTTCTGCATTCGCCTTCGCAGCCTGCGATCGTGACGTGAACATTGATACCGCCAAAGCCGAACGAGTTGACTCCCGCGCGCACCGGCATGTCCGCGGGCCATGGCTCCGCCTCCGCAAGAACTCGAAGCATTGCGTCCTCGCCATCAACTTCGGAACGAGGCTCGCGGGTTCCGGTAGTTGGAGGTAACAACTTGTGATGAACCGAAAGCGTTGCCTTGATCAATCCCGCCACACCTGCAGCCGCCTTGGTGTGGCCGAAGTTGGCTTTGATGGATCCGATCGCGGCGGGCTGTCCTTTTCCACCCGCTGCCTCCCGCATTGCGCACAGCGTCTTTAGCTCCACTTCATCGCCTACCGGCGTGCCCGTGCCATGACCCTCAATCAGCGCAACCGAATCGAATCCAAAGTTGGCGCGATGGTAGGCGCGTACCAATGCCAATCTCTGCCCGCGCGCTTCAGGACGCGTGATGCCGCCGCCGCCGTCAGACGAAATTCCCCAGCCCCGAATTACTGCGTAGATTTGCAAATGCTGCGCGATCGCATCCGCCATTCGCATGAGCACAACGAATCCACAGCCTTCCCCAGGCAGAAATCCGGTCGATTCCTTGTCGTAGATCCGCATCTCGCCATGCGCCAGCGCGCCTGCCTTTGCAAAGCCCACCAGTTCGAATGGATCGAGGCTCAAATCCACTCCGCCCGCCAGGGCCGCATCGAGTTCGCCAGCTTCCAGTGCGGAACATGCCTTCGCCACTCCGAGCAACGAAGAGGAACATGCGCCATCCACCGTGTAACCGCCGCCGCCGAAGTGAAAGTAATTGCAGATGCGTCCGGCGATCGTATTCGAGAGCGCCCCGGCGAGGCTCTCTTCGCCCACCTCTGGGAAAGGCGCTTTATACTCTTCTTCTAGTTGATCCAGAAATTCTGAACGCCGGGACTTGTCCCACCCCTCGGCGCCCATTCGCGCCTCAACCACACGGCGAACGTAGGGCCAGCGCAAGCGCAACGTGGCCGCGCGCGAGAATTCGCCGGTCAATGTATTGCCCACCAGCACTCCCGTAGTCTCCAATGGAAGTCCTTGACCATCGACGAAACCTGCATCTTTCAGGGCTTGATCCGCAACGTCGAGCGCCAGCCAGTGCACCAGATCGACGCTGCGGAAAGTAGGCCCGGCTACCCGAAATCGCACCCGGTCAAATTCGTACCCCTCAATCACCGCGGCTTCGCTCGCATAGATTGCATCGGGCACGCTGGCGTCATTCGAGAAATAATCTTCCAACCGCAACCGCTCCGGCGGCAGCCGCCGAAACGCCCGCCGCTGTGCCAGCACGTTTTCCCAGAGTTCGCGGGGGTTGTTCGCATCCGGGTAGCAACATGCCATTCCAACAATGGCGATTTCCGGACTCATACGCTTCTCGCCGCCGTCACCAAATCGGAAGCGCGCGAACGCTCCCGCCAAGAGAATTCATCGAACTGCAAATGCTCGCGGATGCGCCTTCGCCACACTTCGTAGGCGGGAGTGTCGTTCTCTGTCACGCTGCGTAACGTTTCGTCGCACAATTCAGCCGCCCGCAGCGCCGAAAGCCCACAGAGCCACTGGCAAGCCATCTCTGTTTGTGGAGCCATGTTTCCCGCGCGTTGTCGGGCACCTGCCGCAAACACAGCCCCTTGTGCGAGGTGTGGCCAGTGCGGCCCAGAAGCAAGGCGAAGCATCCGAACATCGCTGCCGTCGGCGCCACCCGCATAGGTACAGGCTAGGCCGATTCCGCTCCACAAATCGTCGCGTCGCGCCTCCGGAAAGCGCATGATTGCGGAGGCAATATATTTCGGGTCAGCGCCGCTTACGAACCAAAGACTGCGTCCCAAACCCTGGTCGAAGCACCGCCAGCCGTATCCGCGAAGCATCGTGAACCGCGGAGTTGCCCCAGCCGCGTAGCGGGGCCAGTGGAAGTAACCTTCGTGGAAACCGAATCCATCCAGCGCCAGCCACCGTAGCAGGGAATCCAACCTCGCCAGCCGCCGTTTAATTCCAAAACGCAAGCGCGCCATTGACCACCCAATTCCCACATGCACCATGTACACGTGCGGTTTTCCATGACCGCGCAACAACTCGGGGATCCGCTGCGCTTTCCACGGCTGCAACTGATCGAGAATGTCTAGGCCCATGGCCGCGCCTTCAAAGCCGTAACCCCGAAATTCCAAATCGATTTCGTCTAACTGCTCCACCAGCAATTCGATCCCTTGGTCGGCGAGCGCTAAGTGATACCCTCGCAGAAACGTTTCTCCCACTTGCTCCAGGCGCCGGCGCGTCGAGTCGCGATGAACATGAAACTTTCTCAGGGCAAAACTCGCCTCCATCGGAGAAATGCTTAGCAATTTTTGCAGAATACCGCCCATATCGCACCGTTCTCGCGGACAAATTAAATCGCCGATCGGAGACCGCTTATGCAGTCTTGCGCACGGCTGCGGTCGCGTGTGCCGGAACCCTTGCCGGATACGCAGCCCGGCTGCGGCTCCCCACGTATTGCGCGAGGCCCCGCAGCCCGGAAACAGTGGTCAGGGCGAAAAAGAGGCCGAATACCACGTGCATGCACACGAGCACACCGTAAACTCCCGCCACCGAGAAGCCGAAAAGAATCTGACTTTTCTTATCGAACGGCGTCGTGGCTGGATCGGTGATCATGTAGAAACTGAACAAGACAAAAGCAACGCCCGTCATCGGATTCAAAGCCGCAATCCACGATGTCCCAAATAGCAGGCTGCGCAGCCCCGCCTGCATTACGAAGCCAGCCCACCATGCGGCGATCAAAGGTGCCCTCCCGGTGAAGCGGTAGTTCACCAATGTGCCTGAAACACAAATAATCGTGGGTAGAATCCAATACCAAGCGCCGTGCAGATTTTCCGTAAAGTGATACGGTGGCGCGATGCCGACCCATGGGAAAAGCAGCAGTGTGACCGTGATTCCGAAGTTGGACGGATTCAGAAAGTGCCGCACGCGCCCGTCAATCTTCAACCGCAGCGTGTTCTTGGATGCGATAGCAACCGCTGCCGCGAGCACCGTAGGCAGAAGGCGATCGCCGCTGTAAAGCAGCATCGCAACCGCGAGTCCGGTAATGTGCGCAGGCAGCAAGAAGTCTATAAACTCCTGCCAGTTTCCGATGAACCGTGGCGGCCGTCCTTCCGCGCGCGCTTCCATCCACTCACAAAATATTTCGCAGGCGTAGGTGGTCGCCAACGAAACCAAGGGCTGTGCCCACGATTGTTCGAACCCGAACACCGTGTGCCCCAGAATATTGAAGACTGTGATCGCGGCGGCGAATCGCCGCAGGCCGGCTATGCGCCGCGCATGAACCCATGCATCCATCTGGTGTGCAGTCATTTGTTGACACCCGCCAATTGAACTGTGTGCCAGCCGGGCATCAGATTTTCGTCGTCATGCCGGACCCTGCCCTGCCGATCTCGCCAATCGAACGAAACGTGAAGCGGACTCTGATCCACCGCGCCGAGGCCAAAGTGAACATCGGGACTGCTCTTGCCCGAATGTCCATTGCCTCCATCGACCTCTTTCACCAGCTTTCGACCGTCGGGCAGATAGACAGTGACTCGCGCTCCGAATGCCGGGTAAGCGCGAATACCCTGCCTTGCGTGACCAGCGCTGATCGCCGTAGCCCCGGGTAAAACTTTCTCAAGAACATGCAGTCCCAGAAATGCCCCTGTGGATTCGCTGAGGTTGCGAAAAAGAAAAGAGTCCCCCCACTGGTTTGCCGTCAGAAAATCCAGTCGCCCATCGCCATCCACGTCGCCCATCGCAATGCCGCGCGTAAGTTGGGAATCTGCCAGCCCCACCTCGGACGCAAAATCGAAATATCTTCCGGATGCGGCACGCACGTAGAAGCGGTCGTGATCGTTCGCTCCGCTCAAGTCATCGCCCGAGGAGAAATGTGGCCAATGTGCGGGACTGCGCAACATCAAGTCATTTCCCATTGCGAGCTCCTGCAATTCTGGCCAGCGATCAACCGATCCTTTCGCAAATCCGGTGGCCTGCACCACTTCCGGGACACCATCATTATCGAAATCTCCAAAGCGCACGTCCCACGACCATCCACTTCGTGCCAGCCCCAAGTTTTCGCCAGCTTCTTTGTAGGGCGCCTTTCCTGCCGCCATCGCGTGTGTGTCTCCCGTGCTTACATAGACCAGATTGCTTTCTTCCAATGCATAAGAATCGGTGATGTTACTCACCATCAGATCCGGAATGCCATCCCCATTCAGATCCCCGCAGTCGACCCCCATTCCTTTAAAGGAGTCCTGTCCAATCACTTTGGACTTCGGCGTCGTCCAGCCGCGCTGGCCGCGCAACCGGCGAAACGCAAGGTGACCCGGCGTGGATTCGTTGTGCAGCAGCAAATCCGAACCGAAATCATTGGCTATATAAAGTTCGGGCAGCAGGTCGCCGTCAATGTCGCAGGCAGCAATGGCCAGGGTCCATCCGGTGCCGAGCAGGGGTTCAATCTGCGTGGCGCGCTGGTACTCCACATTTGGCATCTCGCCCACACTAGCAGACTTCCACAGAAGAATCGTTTTGCTGCCACCGTTGCCCGCGCGCGACATCGACGATTGCATCTCGACCGGCCCATCGCCTCCCAGCACCACGGAACCATCCGCAAAGTAATTCCCGAATACAAGGTCGGCGTGGCCGTCCCCATCCATATCCGCCACTAATCCGGCATTTGTGTACCAGCGTTCTTTACCTGGAACTAACTCCTGGCTGAGAAAACTGCGAGAAGATAGTCCCTTATCCGCGCGTTCTAGCTGCAGGAAAGCAACTGGCGTCCGGCCCCAGTAATACACCACTAAGTCCATCAACCCATCTTCATTTAGGTCTGCCATCAAACAGCCCATCGGGGCCATCGTAGCTGGGTCGTATACGGATGGATTAGTTCGCAGAGTAAACGGAGGGTACCGCTCGCCAGTTCCGGGCACTGGCGAAACAATGACGTCATCGGTTCTAGGATCGACGAGGCAGTAGTCATTCGCCAGTCCATCGCCGTCGAGATCTCCGAGCGCAACCCCGGCGCCGACCGTTGAGATCCACGAGACAATTCCCTGTAACTTCGGATTGACGTTCCGGTGATTCTGCACCGCCGGACGGAGCGGCGTCAGAACTGTCCGTTGGAAATGAAAGCGCTTCGCCATCGCTGCCGCCTCTACAGGGCGTGGCTGCGGCAGTCGAGCACCCCACCAAGTCACGGCGATTGCACCCCACACTACCAGCACTTTGATGGGGAGCTTCGCGAAATGGGAGTTAGTCGGCACCGCTCTTATGCCTTGACCAATGAAGTACAATTTCTATGCGGCCTTGCTCAAGCTCCGAGCCTTACTCAAAAGCACCGGAAGATTGACATTGATGGGAGGATCTGTCGGCATCGCCGCTCGCAGGCAAATGTCTCCGCATTCCACGATGCCCTCGTCTACGCAAACAAGTTCACCGCCACCTCGCAGTGCGGAATCGTGCTTGAAATAGTCGTCGATGATGTCTGGCCAGGGTAGTCCGACTGCAAAGAGGTAGTGCCGTCCTCTAGGTGCACGAGGGATTTGGAAAGCCCCCTGCAAGTGCTGGATAGCGCAGGCCAACGGCACACCTTCCGGAATCGCGGTCGCAAAAAGCCCAACAAAAATCGGGCCTGAAAAAGACAAAGGCGCCTGAATCCGTCCCACGACTAAGGCTTCGCTCTCCGCCGGCGCTTTTTGCGGATTCCCTTCGGTCTGCACCAGCAGATCTTCGGCCGGCGTCTGCCGCATCCCCCGCAGCCTCATGGGCGAGATTCCCAATACGTTGGCAAACCGGCGGTTGAACGCGCCCAAACTGTTGTAACCGACGTCTAGGCAAATGTCAGTAACACTGTCGTCCGTGTCCAACAAGAGGCGAGTGGCGGCCTGTACCCGCAAAGCGCTCAGAAACCTCCGTGGCGGCAAGCCGGTGACTTGGCGAAATATCCGGTTGAAATGGAAACGGCTCATGTACGCGAGCGCGGCCATTTCCTTTAGCGAGATGCTGTCGTCCAAACGCTCGCGGATCACGCCGATTACCCTCCGCACCGCCTGAATATGGAACTGGGCCGTATCGACGCGCTTCGGTTTGTAATGTTCAGTCTCAAGCATAGTGAGTGTCCCGCTTCTGCGATGAAACTTAACCGCCGTCAAAGCTTGCCAGGTTTGGATTGTTCTATATGCTTGTATAACTTTCTGCTAAACGTTGGGTCTGGGAAGATCGCGTCGTTCCGCCTGTCTTGATTAGGCGAGCTAGCGCAAAAACTTAGCGCAGACTATCTCATAACTCAACAGAACAGACGATAACTTCCTGTTTCTGTTCTGGAAACAGAACAGAATGCCACTAACCATCGTGCTGACTTTACGACGTAAGCTACTATCTAAGTGTGCATTAGTAAACTTACTTAACACGATAACCAGGCAAACGCAGGCCTGTGGATAACGCGCTCCTAACTGTCGACTTTGTTACGAAACTATACACTGCGGGGCCTTCCTACTAGTACAGCACCGCATTGCCCCACCTGAGAGAACCCGACCGGATCGAAATATTCTTCGAATTGGCCCAAGAATTGGCCGAATCCAATTCGAAGAATATGCCAACGTCGTTTCCAATCGCTCGAACGCTCTTCGGCAATCAGGCCGTGGCTACGATGTAATATCAGGTCTTACTCTGGCTCTTACAAAGTAAGAACTCCTCCATGACTATCACAACGCCATTGTCCCAGCAGCCAATCTCCGTATTGCTGTGTGACGCCTTCTTGCTCGGTTGCCAAGAGATGCAGCTTGAACCTGCATCGAATGAACACGTCGAATAATTGCCTCGTAATTTTCATTGCAAAGGCGACTCGGGTGGCGACCGTCCGTATTGACTTTTTCCTCAACTAACGCATGGCCTAAATTAACGAAAGTGCCGAGCCGGGGGTCGCGCGATCTCGGTGGCGCATGAAAGTATGAAGGGCTATCGCGCGACAGAGACGATTTTGCGCTTTCGTTGGGCCGTGGTCAAGAATCGTGCATCGCGATGTTCGGGAGCGGCAAGCTGAAGTCGTGAACGGGGCTGAAGGATTGGGAATGTATTCCTATTCCGCGGCACTACATGAGCCTTCGTGGACCGGTCATGCCCTTACGAGATCATGCCCGGCACTGAAGTCGTTGGACTCTCAGAGGGATTGGGTTAGAGAAGGCCATTCCAAGATAAGTATCGACGCGAATACGTGCCAGTTGTTCCGTTGCTTAGGACGGTGCCCGCTTGAGGGAGAAACTTTCGGTTTTGTGACTGCCCGCTAGGCACGGAGTCACATGCGAACCTAATTAGGCTGCTAGAGTCCTCGCAAAGTGACCACTTTCAGCCATAGAATCGCCTGGCGTTCGCCCTCAGCTTCGCGAATGGAGGGCGAATCGAAACCGGACCGATTGCGGCTCCGATGTTAGATTTTGGCGCGAAATTCTCTGGCAATGTTTTGCAATCTGTAACTTACGGACACGTCGAAGCTTAGCACGTCAAAATAGTACCGAGGGTTCGAATCCCTCCCTCTCCGCCACGCAGTCTGGACTGCAGACAAAGTCCGCCGCCCGTACCCGCAAAATGCGCGAAACGTGCCCGTATTCTGCAATATTTCATCCTCAAACCGGACTGCAGAGAACGGACTGCCCGTCGGCAAGGGGGCCCCCGTCCCGCCTTTTCTCCGGAGGGCACATGCGCAGTCCGGTTTCAATGAGGTTGTTCTCCGGGCCATGATGATGATCCGCGCGTGCCGGTCCTTATAAGCCCGACGGTCACGATTCGACCTCTTGGGGAGCAGGTTCTCCGGCACGCCGTTTGACTGTTCTTTGCGTCTTGTCCTCTCTCAGCAGACGCAAGGAGAAATGACTCAAACTCGGTTGCTTGCTACGCCATGGCAGCTACCGTACCAACACGATAGTCCTGCCCTTTTGCCAGCACTGCCCATGCGATGCGTGCCAGTTTGTTGGCGATAGCGACAACAACTTTGTTGCGGTGCGCACGTAACGTCCTGGCGAAATTTAATTTTACTGGGCCCGGAGAGATCTGGCGCATTTATACGAGGCTTTTGTGGCCTCTTTAGCGACAGCTTTGCGCAAAATTCGCTGTTGCCCCGGTTGTTATCATTGAACCTCGCTGAGTCTGAGGTGCAGTCTCCTTCTAACTCGATTTGTTTCCGCATCGTAACGGCTCAAGATGCCGCCTAAGTCGCTGTTACGATCGCAGAACAAGCTTCACCTGCCAGCACTTTGTGGCGTTCGGACTGGGTGATTTTCAACTTTACGGGTTTGCCAGGGAAATCTTAATACCATCTTCAACTTAGCGGGAACGCGCCTCTATACTTTGGTTGCTTATCTTGGTTTTTGTTCGGTTTCTGGAAATCACCCCGAGAGTTCTTGAAATCCGCAACAGAGGTTCATAATGTGCTGTGAAACTGCGAGGATTATTACAACTTGGAGGCTCATACCATCGCAGTGATAGTTCATGGCCTATTCTCAGCCGCTTTCTGACGGAGGTCTCGAATGAACGCCCAGCTTCAGACGATCCCACAGCTTCAGACCGAACCGATCCAGCCCCAGCAGAACATTCCAAGGTGGAGCCCGGCCCTGCGGATTGCCTTTCGATTCTGGATGGTATATTTGGGGCTGTATTGTCTTGCCACGCAAATCATCCCCAGCCTGTTCACCCCTACCGAGGGAACCGACATTCCCGATCCGGCCACTGTCTGGCCGCTGCGCCCCGTGATCTTCTGGACCGCCGCCCATATTTTCCACGTGAATGCGCCCCTGTCCTTCTTCTGGGGCGGCAACAGCGGCAGCGGCGACTGCATGTTCGGTTGGGTCATGACCTTCTGCCTGCTAGTGATTGCCACTGCCGCGACCGTCGTCTGGTCACTTCTCGACCGCAGCCGGGAGAATTACTCTGAGCTGCATAAGTGGTTTCGGCTTTTCGTTCGCTTTGC
>Ga0210390_10000077_pt1 | contig 97399 bp, 85 predicted proteins | sample IncBWH11OmetaG_FD_161050 | JGI IMG/M metagenome (GOLD analysis project Ga0210390, IMG submission 161050) | Forest soil microbial communities from Barre Woods Harvard Forest LTER site, Petersham, Massachusetts, United States - Inc-BW-H-11-O ...
CGCACTCAGCGCCGTGTGCAATGAAATCACGTCCGAGCGTTTCAGCAAATCCTCCAGCGAAATCAGCTCCACTTCCAATTCGCGCGCCGCCGCCGGCGTCACATATGGGTCGTAAGCCAGCACCTTCATCTCCAGCGCCCGCGCTCGCCGCGCCACTTCCGATCCCACGCGCCCCAGTCCTACGAGGCCCAAGGTCTTTCCGCGCAATTCCATTCCCGACGAAGTTTTCTCCCAGCGCCCCGCGTGAATCGCCGCGTTCGCTTGCGCCACCCCGCGCGCCAACGCCAGCAGTAGCGCAAAAGTATGCTCCGCGACGCTCACCGCATTCCCGCCCGGCGTATTCATGACCAACACGCCGCGATGCGTCGCCGCCTCCATATCCACATTGTCCACGCCCACGCCTGCGCGCCCCACCACGCGCAGCTTTTCCGCGCGATCCAACAGAGCGCTCGTCACCTTAGTAGCGCTGCGCACGATCAATCCGTCGGCGTTCGCAATCTCGCTCGCCAGCGTTGCAGCCGCCGGCAACACAATCTCCCAGCCGGTCTCGCGCAACAATTCGATCCCGCGCTCACTGATTTTATCCGCAACGATTATTTTCATGTTGGAAGCGTAATGGCTGCCCGCAGCAGAGTCAAATTCGTTATGCATATTCCGCAAATCTAAATCCCGCGCAGAAACTACAAATGCGGTCGCTCACCATAATCAGTCCGTGTGGTATTCTGGCAACACTTCGGGGGACAACCAATGGGCTACATCGAAAAAATTCAGAGCGACCTCACCGCTGCCATGAAGGAAAAAGACGAGCTGCGCCTCAGCGTCCTGCGGATGGTGAAAAGCGCTCTGAAGCTCAAAGAAATCGATAAAATGCGCCCGCTCGACGATCTCGAATCGCTGCAAATTCTGCAAACGCTCATCAAGCAGCGCAAGGAATCCGTCGAACAATTCACACAAGGCGGCCGCAAGGATCTGGCGGACAAGGAAACCAGGGAAATCGCCATCATCGAAAAATATTTGCCTGCCGCCCCCGGTGACACTGAAATGCATCGCGCCGTCGAGGAAGCCATCTCCGAATCCGGCGCCGATTCCCTGAAGCAAATGGGCGCCGTAGTGAAAGCCGCGCGCGCCAAGCTCGAAGGCAAATCCATCGACGGCAAAGTTCTCAGCGACAAAGTCCGCGAGCGCCTCACCGAAAAAGCCGCGGGCAAACCGTGAGAGTAATCAGTAACCTAATCCGTCTCAGGTAGTAAACGCCACCGCCAGGCCATCGCACGCGCCGTTGTCAACGAACTCGCGGTCCCGGCGCGCAACCGCTGACGGCCGCCACTTCGAAATCAGGTTGGTGTTGTGCCGCTGCCCGAAACCATCGCCGTAAAATACACCGAGGAAGAAGCCGAATACCTCAGCATGCGTCCGCTCGTCCGCCAGACCTTCCGCGCGCCGGAGCTGGTGGACATGATCGTCCAGGTCGCCGGAAAAGATTCCGTGCGCGTCCAGCAAATTCTGCGCGCCGGCACGGTCGTCTTCCATTCCTTCCGCTACTGGTGGCCGCCCTTCGATCCCGATCCCGCCGCCCTAGCCGAAATTCTAGCGAAGTATCCAGACGCCGACCCCGCCCGCCCCTTCCGTCCCGCCGATTGCCACGAAGTAATCCTGGAATCCAGCGGCTCTCCCCCCCGCCATTCGCTCAGCATCACAAAAGAATCCGCCGCAAAATCCAGCCCGCTGCGAAAAATCGCGCGCGCCCTCCGCCGCCAACCAAGCTTCTGGCAAATCCTCATGAATGTCGCCGAAGAATTCCGCCCGCGCTACCGTGAATATTCCTATACTCGCCGCGCCGACCTCTACTCCATCGCCCTCACCCCGGCTCAAATCGCGCGCCTGACCCAAAAAGCTGCCCGCCACGCCCCCCGCCCGTTACGCGCCGAAATCCTCGAGCCCCCAGCCATCTCCCAAATCGTCTTCGTCTGCCCCCGCCCCGCGAAGTGAATCGCTCAGTGCGCCGGCCGGTAAATCATCCCAATCACAATCCCCACCACCACCCACTCCACAAAGTAAGCGACCGCCTGCTGCACCGTCAGCTTCCGCCCAATGTTCAAGTTAACAAAGTTGTGCACCGTAAAAGCGCCAATCACGAACACGCCAATCAACGAGCCAAACCGCGCCCCCTCCACCAGTCCCGCTCCCCCGTGGTAACTCATGGCGTAAATCACCGCCAGCACCGCAATCGAGACGAACATCGCCGCCATCCCCGCCGGCATCACGCTCATAATACTTTCGTGCGACCGGTACACCGCCGGATACTTCTTGAACTCCGTCTTCATCCACGGCATCGCCACAAACATAAGTGCCCCCACGACAAAATACGCAACGAACGCACCCAGGGCCGCCAGCACGACTCCCATCGTGTTCATCGGCGCTCCTTTTCGACGTAGCGGCGGTCCCGCATAGCGCGACCGCCAGCCTTTGCCGTCGGTGTTGAATTTCACAGATGGACCACGTACTTGCGCAGTCCCCCCACGCGCCGAGAGCTTGTCACAAAAAAGAAAGCCCCAGAAGAGCGAAACTCCACTCTTCCGGGGCGGGCTGGACTTATATCGCGAGGAGTTTGGGCGGCAGCGATCCGGCTACATCCTCGCCTATCGAACCTTAAAAGGAGGCAGCGGCTGCGGATTCAGCGTCGGCTTCACGCTCTTCAGTCCCGCGCCAGTCTTCAATCTCTTGCCGCGTGCGGATGATTTCGCTTTTTTCGCTTTCATCAGAGTCTCTCCTCTGTTCGCGTTCCGGCTGCTCGCCTGGTCGCCTTCCAGCTGCGTGCCACCTCAACTTCTGGCTGCGAACCGTTTCGCGTTCTGTTGTGCTGCACTATCCCTACATGCAACCAGCGCGCCAATTCAAACCGCCAATTCCCAAAAGGCCATGCGCGTGATATTGCGCCAGTTGCCGCCGCACGCGCCCGCCGTAAAACCCCGCTTACCCCCTACAGCCTCTCAATCCCAATTAATTTCTCAACGCCGCGTTGAAATATTCAACATTCCTGCCCCGGATGCGCCCCGCTAGTGTCCTGCTGCCGCGGCGGTCATCGTATCGTTGAACTTCTTGTGAAACGCGTCATATCCTCCGCTTGCTTCCGCAAAACGCAGCGGCTTCACGCGCTCCACACATATCTCCGTCGCCTCGGGCGAGCTCTTCAGAATTTTCATGCTCTCGGCGATGAAGTCCTTCAGTGGCATGGCGTTCGGATCGCTGGCCATTCTGGGCCCCATCAATTCCGTCTGCACGTAAGGCGGGATGAGCTCCAGCACCTGCACCGACGTGTCGCGTAGTTGGTATCGCAGCGATTGTGTATAAGAATGAATCGCCGCCTTCGTCGCGCAATAGGTCGGCGTCATCGCCATCGGCACAAACGCCAGTCCGGACGACACCGTCATGATCGCGGCCCTGGGCTTTTTCAGCAGCAATGGAAGCAGCGCGGCGGTCAGGCGAATCGGCCCCAGCAGATTCGTCGCGATTGTCGCCTCGGCATCCGCCACCACGCCATTTTTCAGCGACTCCGGCTTCATCATTCCAGCGTTCTGGATCACCACATTTAGCGCCGGGTAACCCTTCTTGATTTGTTCCGCGAAACTCCGGATCGCATCAGCGCTTCCAATATCCAGAACCGCGGCCTTCATCCCCGGATTCGCCGCCACCACTTCCTCCAGCAAGTGTTTGCGCCGCCCCGCAATTACCACCTCGTTTCCCTCCGCATGAAAAGCCTCTGCCAGTCCCCGCCCGATACCCGAGCCACCGCCAGTAATCAAAATCGTATTCCCGCTGATTTGCATGATTTTTTCTCCTCGCTTCGATGGTAGGACAGTTACGAACCAATGGGAAGCATGCGCCCGAAAGCTCAATTCGTACGAAAAGAAGAGTGATTTCGCGCCCGCGCCGGCCAGGTGACGCGCACTTGCCTGTTTTCACCCTGCACGTTGGATCTTCAACCTCATTTTTCTGTGAGCGGTTGCGATGCACGTAGCACCCTTATCCGCTCACTCAGCAGATTCGCATAGTCCGGTCGAATTCGAACCGCCACTTGGTACTCCGCAATGGCCTCCGATTGCCGGCCAGGTATCTGCGACAGGGCGTTTCCCAAGTTAACGTGCGCCTCCGCGTAATCCGGATTAATCCGCAGCGCGGCCTGGTACTCCGCGATCGCGTCCGGAAGCCGGCCAGGTACCTCGGCCAACACGACTCCCAGCTCATTGTGCGCTTCCGCATACTGCGGATTAATCAGTAGCGCCGCCTGGAACTCCGCAATCGCGTCCGGCAGGCGGCCAGGTATCCCGGCAAGCACGATCCCCAGGTTATAGTACGCTTTCGCATAATCCGGTTTAATCCGTAGTGCCGCCTGGTACTCCGCGATCCCTTCCTGTAATCGCCCAGGAGTGCGCGCCATTAGATTTCCCAGGTTAAAGTGTGCCTCCGCATAATCCGGATTAATTCGTAGCGCGGCCTCGTACTCTGCGATGGCCTCCGGTTCTCGGCCCGGTATCTGCGACAGGATGTTCCCCAGGTTAAGGTGCGCCTCGGCATAATCCGGATCAATCTGTAGCGCCGCCTGGTATTCCGCGATGGCGTCCTGCAGCCGCCCGGAAGTGAACGATAACGCTATTCCCAGGTCATTGTGTGCCTCCGCGTACTCCGGTCTGATCCGCAGCGCCGTTTGGTACTCCGCGATGGCGTCCGCGTGCCGCCCCGGTATCTGCGACAAGGTGTTTCCCAGGTTAACGTGCGCCTCCGCATAATCGGGTTTGATCCGCAGCGCTGCCTGATACTCCGCGATCGCGTCCGGAAGCCGGCCCGGCATCTCGGCAAACAGAACCCCCAGGTTATAGTGCGCCAGCCAACTGTCCGGATTGCGTGCGAGCGATTCGCGGTAAAGGGTCTCGATATCGCGATACATACGGCATTGCCGCCAAGTCAGTACGCCAAGAACCAGAATCAGCATGAAGCTGCAGGCGATGGTAGCGGCCCTTCGCGATGAAATCCGCTCGAGTGCTCTGACAAGCACCGACGATATCGGAGCGATGATTCCCAGGCTTGCCAGATACTGAAAGTGGTCGGCGACATAGGAGAAGCGGAAGGGATAAATATTGAGAAAACCGAGTACCGGGAAAAGCGTTCCAGAGAAAATCAGAAAGCCGGCCAACGGCCCGCGGTAGCGACGAGCGGCGAACACAAGGCCAATCCCGAGCGCCAATACTCCGGCTGGGAATAGCCATTGCCACCAGACGGTCGGATCGATCTTCCAGTGCGGGTAGAAAAACGCCAGGTTAGTTGGCCACAACAGGTTGCCAGCATAAAAACAGATCGCGCGGCCGGCAATCAAAACACGCTGTGTCGGCGTCAGCAGGAAATCCGCGCCGCGCGCACCGATGAGTGTCCTCTCTACCCAAGAGGTGAAAAGTCCTGCGGATGTGCCCAGCGCGAACCACGGAAGTAACGGCTGTATGTCACGCTTCCATTCGAGGCGGCCACGCCGCCACCAAAAAATCACCAGCAGCACCGCGGGAAGCGTCGCGGTCACGGTTTTACTCAGCAGTGCCAGCACAAACAGGCCCGTTGCCAGCAGGTATTTTGACTTCCTGCGGTCCTCGTCGAAGCGCAGATACGTGAGCAGAGAGGCCAGATAAAAGACTCCGGACAGTGTGCTCTTTTGCTCCGAGATCCAGGCCACGGATTCGACGTTGACGGGGTGTAACGCAAAAACAAAACCGGCAAACCACGCGCCCGGAAGCGAAAGCCGCTTCATGATCATCACCACGAGACAAGCCGACAGTGCGTGGAGAGCGACGTTGGTCAGGTGATAGCCTGCAACGGCATCTCCCCAGATCCGGTGTTCGAGCCAGAACGCACTGTGCAGCAACGGGTAGTATTGCTGCGTCGCACCCAGCTCGAACCAGATTCGCCATAAACCGTGGAACGATTGCAAGCCGGGTTTGGTCAGGTGGCTGCTATCGTCCCAGAGAAGGCCCCCGCGCAGGGCGGGGAAGTAGGCGGCAAGAGTCGCGCAGAAAATCATCGCGCAAAGGACGGAGTCGCTGAATTGGATCGCTTGGGAATCGGAGTTCGGAGACTTCGCGGGGTTTTTGTCAGGACGCCGGGATGCCAAGTTCCCGCTGGTATTTGCGGCCTTCGCAGCCCGCCTCTTCGCCATAGACCGACTATCGCTAAAACCGGCGACCTTGTCGAGTGTGGTGGCGCGTTGCACACTCTTCCGCACCGCTCAACGGAACGCTTCTAGATTTTCCGCGTGCCGCGCGGGCAAATAACTCGCCAGCAGCGCGACGCAGGCGAGAATCAAGCACGCTGTGACAAATGTCATCGCATCGGTCGAGCGGATGCCAAACCCGCCGGGTTCTCCAACATGGACCCTGCAACATATTGTGGTGTAGCTTGTAGGTGGAGGAAGCCATGCGTCCAGACCGAGTGGAAGTCTCGTGGGATGAGCCGAAGTCGAAGTGGCTGATCAGAATCGAAACTGGCGAAGAAGTGCTTCGTCGTCATTGCGACGTGCCAAAGAATGCAGATGATCAGACTCTTCGCTCGGCAGTTCAGAAAGCCGTAGAGGACGAAGGCTACGAACTCGACCCCACGTCCGTAAGCATTCGTGGTTAGCCAACCTTCGATCTGACAAAGCTGAAAAGTTTTGTTTCGAACCGCAGTCGTTTGGTGCGGGCGACTCTCCCTCTGTTCAATTCTCGTATGACGAAGAACGCCGCAGGCTTGGGACCGGTCGTCGATCGCAAATCCCGCAGTTAGTCTGGGAGGCGGAATACTAGCCTGACGTCGTCATGGACTTGAACGCGATGTCCATCGAAAAGAGTTGGAGCATAGCGCCACTGATGAACGGCAATTTCAGAAGCCTCGACGAGCAAAGGCGGCCCACTCACCGGTTCGAGACTCAGCACGTTCCCATCGTCGCCGATTACCACATGTAGCCGAACCGTGCCTTCAATCCGTTGCTGGATGGCTTCCGGGGGGTAGGAGGGAGCGACGCGTTTGAGGAGCCGACCGGCTTGTAGGTTCTTTGAAGATTGTGTTTGCGTGTTGAAACCGGGAGGCATCGGCACCGAACGGCTAGAGCTGATCGCGACTGAGGAAGAACTGCTCACCGCCTCTTCCGGCAAAGTTAGAAGGGAAGGCGGGGGTGCTTCCCGTGTCGGGTTGGCCGGCAGCTCAGTTTGAGGCTGGTGCGAAACCTTGGTCTCTGCGGAAATTGGAGCGTCAGCTGAAGGCGGCGCAGGCACTTTGCTAGCGGGCTGCTCGACGGTAGTTGATCGCTGGACGCTGGCAGTGGGGGGAGCAGTGGGATCAGCAATTGTCGGGGGAGCTGCTGCGTCTTTGGACGGTTCGCCGTTTTGTTTCGGCTCGTCGGCGTTCGGGGCGGGCTTCGGAGGAGGTGGCGATTCCACGATGTTCTGGACGCGAATGGTACCAGTGAGCCCGTCAAACTTGCCGGTAACCAAGACGTCTTTCCCGATGAGCTTTCCGGCTTTCTCCTGGTCGTCTAAGTGGTACCAGACATTATTGTCGTCATCTCTCAACACAAACCGCACGCCGTTTTGGGAGACGATTTTCCCATAGAAGGATTGTGTCTTAGCCTGCGCAAAAGAGCTTTGCGAGACTTTGGATTGCGTTGTATGGGGAGTCAAAAGCGCGCCGCAGAGTAGAAGCGACAGCGCCGCCTCGAGAGTAGCCGTCGTTCTCATGCTTCACCTCGAGACCAAGTAGGTGTTGGCGCAGCCCGCGTGGGACGAATCTCGAGCCCTATCAAGGCTGCATTACCGCTGAGGAATGGCCGGGGACAACACGCTAACGAAGAAATTTGTAAAAGTAAATGGACCTCTCTCGAAGTCAGTGGCTCGCGCCCGCTACAAATTGGAAAGCGTCCTCGACAGCCTTGATCCCAGCCTTCGAACCCAGCGAGCTTGTTTCCACCTTTGAGTATTGATATTTCCGGCGCGGGGAAAAACTTGCAGGATCGAAAGCGCCTTTCGGGAATTGGAATATCCAAACATATTGACGGTGCGCTTTGTCAGCATCGGATTCAGACATGAGCGCAGAGTCGACCATTGTCATCGGTGTAAAATCCGAAAACCCGTTGCTCTTGTGAACCGGCTCGGGCATCGTCGCGCTAAAAAAATCGACGTCATGCGTGAAGATAATCACGAAATCCACTTTTGAAGGATCGGGGGCCGGACAGACATTCGAGAACAGTTTTTTCCTGTTTTGGGCGATCCATTTTGTCTGGTTGGGCGTCAGGCCGTATGCAGAAAAGTAGTTCTGGCAGGCAAAGTCCGCGCTTAGATTCTCCGGCTGGGAATCGGAAATTTCGTTGGAATCGCTGTTTGGCGCCGTCGGATCAGCAGCAACGGCCCTCGATGAGCTGTCGTCAGCAGGCGCTCGTGGAGGAATCATTTCGCCGTACGATGCAACAGGCAGCATCGAGCCGCCTGCAGCTAACTTTTTCTCGCTGGTGTTTGTCGCTGGAGCCTCGCTGGCCGAAACGGATGACGGCGGACCTGAGACTCGCCCGGTTTCAGGTGGAACGACGGTGGCCATCTCCGCGGCCGCTTTGGCAGTTGCGTTTGCGATCTCCTTTGCCTGGGCTTGCTTCGCGACGAGACCAACGTCAAGAGCCGGGTCTTGGCGAACTTCAAGCGGTGGAAGATCGGCGACGGAGTTCTCGGGGATGTAGCCCTCCACTCCATTTTGAGCACGAATCTTTACGTAGTCCTTAACGCGCTCGATAATTTCGACGTTGCCCCCGCATTTGAGTTTTGCCTCGACGCCGAAGCTATTCAAGGAATCATAGACCCAGATCTGGTCCCGTTGCGAATTGCACTTAAGGGCGGCGGGATTAGCCGACGCAGACCCCGTCAGAAGCGAAACACCCGACACGCTCGCTATCAACAAAACGAATCGCGCTGTGAGGTCCATTTTACCCCCCAAGTTGCCCTTGCTCAGGAACCTTGGCGATAGTCTAGTACTTTGGGTCAAGCGAACAACTGTACGAGAGTACAGAGAAAGGACAGGTAGGTTTTGTGCCCAACGCAAGTTAACTTCGCTCTTGTGGTCGGGCTACCGTTCCATGGGTCCAGCACCCACTCTCCATCCCCTAGGTAAGCAGACTCCAAGGCATCGCGTCCGAAGCGTTAGGAGGGACCTGGATAATGCCGATACCAACCTGATTGGGGTCTTTCACGACCTCGAAGTCTTGGATTACCCGAAATCATCTCCCAGTCCCTCGCAAGAACATACTGCACCGCAAACGCGAGCGTGTAACAAATCCTTGTCTAATGTTCCCTGGAAGGTAGCACCGCGAGCTGGATCCCTCGCACCCTCCTTCGGGGTTCCGGGTGCGAGACTGGATACTGCATGTTCGCCCAACCCAGCGAAGTACAGCTGTCCAAGTCATTTCGCCCAGTTAGTACCATTTCTGTCCCGCGTCCGTCCTCACGTACAGCTGTATTCTCCGCTCGCGAGTGCTACCGTGGGAGCGGAGCAAAAAAATATGCGGCGTTCTCATGATGCGCGTGTCGATCTGTCCACTTCGTGTGCCCGTGCCAGAAAGCACGAATCACAAATCACAAGAGTCAAGCCGCGAATCGCAAATTACGAGTCATTACTCACCAATCACCACTCACTTCTCATGCATTTTCTAATTGGTTTCGCCGAGATTAGAAATCGCTGCAACCAAATGAAAACAAAAGGACGGCTCCCATTTTAATCGGCCATAAAACGCGAATTGCGCAAGCGCATTTCAGCGCGTTTTGCGCGCGAAAATCCGCCGAATCGTGCGCAAGCCCACGCTTGTCGCCACTGTTTTTTGCAGGTCATAATCCACACGATCCGCAATGCTCCTGTGGATATCACTGTGGATAATGAAGCCTTCCTGAACGGTGAAAAAGCCCAACAAAATCAACATTTTAAATAACATAGGCCTGCATGGCACTCGTACCGATCTGAAAATGAGCCACTTACAGCGATACGGGCGCCAAAGTCAGCTGCCCCGCGACGCCCTGCATCGATTGTTACGCTCGTGTGGAATATGCACAGGTTCGGGGCGGCATGTTCCCTAAACGTCACTAACATAGGGATTTGCCTTTCTAGCCAACATCTACGTATTTACCGCAATCGCGCGAGTTTCTCGGCGGAAATTGCGCGTACCGTTGACTCGACTGGAATGCAGGACTATAGTGACTTCGACCTTTGGAATGCTCGCTGGCCCACGAGCCAAGGGTTTTTCCGGGGACTTCATGAATCTGCCTAACAGCTTGACGACCCTGCGGATCTTTTTCGTTCCGCTGCTGGTCGTTGTGCTGCTTACCCGCCAACCCAATTTTGATTTTTGGGGATTGCCTGTCCACTTCGAAGTGCTGGGCGTGCTGATTCTGCTGGTGGCCGCGGCCACGGACGTGATGGATGGCTACCTGGCGCGTTCTCGCAAGGAAATCACCACGCTGGGAATTCTTCTGGATCCGATTGCAGACAAACTTTTGATTTCCGCCGCGTTTATTTCACTGGTGGAAATGGGATTGATGCAGGCGTGGATGGTGGTGATCATCATCGGACGGGAATTCATGGTGATGGGCCTGCGCGAGATCGCCTCAGTGGAAGGCTTGATCATTCCTGCGTCGCCGCTAGGCAAAGTGAAAATGATTTTGCAAGTGCTGGCAGGATGCACGGTCATCCTCACCGCGAATCACCCGGCACTGAAATTGGTGGGCACCGTGCTGCTGTGGATGGTGGTGATCAGCGCGGTCGCGTCGGCAGGGCATTACTTCCAGATGTTCTGGACGCAAATTAATTTTCGCGTGCAGCAGCGCCAGCGCCAGCGCGGCGCGTTGCTAGTGAAGCCGGAAGAAAAGCCGCAGGATGTCCTCACTCGCTGAACGCGAGAAGCAGTTGCTGCTGCAGTTAGCCCGAAACGCGCTAGCGCTCGGCGTCGCTGCTGGCGCCGGAACCAAACTTCCGCAGCAGGATTTTCCCAACGAAGAATTTTTGCAACAGCCGGCAGGCGCGTTCGTTACCTTGCACCGCCGCGGTCGCCTGCGTGGCTGCGTCGGCCAGCTACCAGGGCGCGACTCGCTCGCCGAAGTAATAACCCACTGCGCGCGCTCTGCCGCGCTGCACGATTCGCGCTTCGAGCCTGTCACCAGCGCGGAACTGAGCGAAATCGAGATCGAGATTTCAGTGCTATCCGCGCTGGAAGACGTAACGCTGGAGGCGATCGAAGCAGGGAAGCACGGTTTGGTCGTCAGCCAAGGCAGGCAGCGCGGAGTGCTGCTGCCGCAAGTAGCCAGCCAGTTCAACTGGAGCGCGACACGCTTCCTGGAGGAAACCTGCGTGAAGGCAGGCCTGGATCGCGAAGCCTGGAAAGATGCCGCGACGCGGGTCCAAGCATTCACCGCAGAGGTGTTCAGCGAAGCGGCTTCGGCGCCTGCCGCAGTGCCGCGGAAGACGTAACCGGCTTCATCACGTCCCGCCGAGCCCGCAGCGCCGCTGTTGCCTACTCGAGCTCCACGTAATCCCCGACGAAGAACTCGCGCAAGCTGAACGTCGTCAGGACTGTGGACGAGTTCGTTCCGGTCCTGAGCACGATGCCCTCGCCGATGACTTCGCGCGGCGTGTTGTCCCACTTCCACTTAGTCGGTACGCTACCAAAGCCGTACTCGCGGCCGAATACGTTGGCTTCCTTGTCGTTGTCGAACGCGGCCCGCTTGGTCTCGAACACAATCTCATGCTCGGTGCCCGTGTAGCGGAAGATACGGAAATAGTCGCCGACGCGCACGCCCTGCTGGCTGCCCAAGTTGACGAAGAACACATCATTAGTGCCTAACTCCACCTGGAATGCCTTGCCGATCATCACCATTGCGGTAGCTTTGCCGCTGAACGGCGCGAAGCGGTCGAAATTGCCCTCGGATTTCAGTGGCGGCGTGGGGCGCTCCTTGAACGGCAGGAGGATGTCGCCGCGCTGCACGTAGTTGCAGGCATGTTCCACTTGCGCGATCGAGGTGTCGGGTTGCGCGACAACCACGCGCACCCGGCCTTCGTCCTCCCACCATGTCCCCAGCTTGCGGATGATCGCGAACTGCCACTTGGCCCACTCGACTTCTGTGGGGTCAAAGACCGAACGGATCACCGAGAATTCATCTCCGACCTTCACACCCTGGCTGGCGCCCTTGTTCAGGTACACATAGTCGCCGTCCTGCCACGTAATCTTGTAGTTGGACCCCTCACCGGTGATCACGTAGGAGTCTTGGGGGACGGACTCGTTGGTGATAGTCCCGGAGCAATAGACGTCCTTATAGATGGGCACAGACGCGGGGCTTTGCGCAGAAGCGGCAACGCCGGAAAGGCTCAAAATCAGACTGGCAAGGACAATTTTCCCACGCATAATGCTTGCTCCTTTGAATATCGCGCGCCGCGGAAGAGGCGCTAACCCACAATTAGCCCGATGTACGGACTGTAATGGACGTACTGGGACCCGTCAAGACAATGGTCGGAGCCGCTTTACACATTGTGCACCACATGGTACAAGCCCTGTAGTACCTGTCCATTAGGACAGGGTGCCCCAGAATTCGCGAGAACAGGCGCGCAGGTCAGTGCTCCGAATACGGCCCACTCCAAGACAAGCTCGATGATCGCCAAAGACAAAATCTGCGCGGTGGTGGCTGCCGCGGACGCCACCGGGATGTGGAAGCAGCTCACGCTAGCTCTGCGGGTGACGCGCACGGCCGAATTGCGGCTGGACTGGCTTTCCGATGACGACGAAATGGACAAGTTTTTGGCGCGGCTCGCGAAAACACGGCCGCGCGCCACGCTGATCGCGACTTGCCGGCGCCGCGAGGCTGGCGGGAAATTTCGCGGCACGATTGCGCAGCAGTTGGTGCATCTGGCCGCGGCGGTGCGTTCCGGTTGCGCCTGGTACGACCTGGAAATCGAGAGTTCTTCGCGGTGTCCGCCGGGATTGCTGAACGTGCTGTTGGGTGAAGGGCGGCGGATTGCGTCGGCGCATTTTTTCCGGCACTCGCCCAAGAATTTGCAGCGCGCTGCCGCCGATTTGGGCCGCGGGAAGCCTGACGCGATTAAGATTGCGGTGCAATGTGACCTGCTAGGGCGGAGTCTGGAAGTGCTGCGCCTGGCTCGCGGCCGGCGAAACCTAATTGCCGTGCCGATGGGCGAGGTGGCATTGCCGGCTCGGGTACTGGCGCTGCGTGAAGGTAGCGCGCTCGCGTACGCGCCGGTGGAGAACGCGACGGCTCCAGGGCAAGCGACGCTCGAAGCCATGAAAGACTTGTATCGCGCGGACAGTCTGCGGCGGAACACGCGGGTGTATGGAGTGATCGGCGATCCGATCGGCCATTCGCTTTCGCCCGTGCTGCAGAACGCGGGTTTTCAGGCGCGCAAGATGGATGCGGTGTTCCTTCCGTTCCTGGTGCACGATCTGCGCGATTTTTTGCTTTCGGTCGGGCCGCTGGGAATTGCAGGGTTCGCGATCACGTTACCGCACAAGCAAGCGATTCTGCGGCATTTGGACGATTGCGATCCGATGGCAGCGGCGATCGGCGCGGTAAATACCGTCGTAGTGCGCGGCGGCGGAAAATTCTACGGCTACAACACGGATTATGTGGGCGTGCTACGCGCGCTGGAACAGCGCATTCCACTGCGCGGCAGTCGCGCGCTGATTTTCGGCGCGGGCGGCGCGGCGCGGGCGGTGGCGTTTGCGCTGGCAGAATCGGGAGCTTCTGTTTGCGTTTGCGCGCGGCGTGCGCAGGCGGCGAAGGCGTTGGCGCGAGCGGCGGGCGGCGAAGTGGTGGAGCGTCCACGCCTGCGGCGGGAATTCTTTGATGCGATCGTCAACGCGACGCCGATAGGAATGCATCCTGCAGAAGGCCGTTCGCCGCTCGAAGCCCGCGAACTGAATTGCCGTTTGGTTTTCGATCTGATTTACCGGCCGCGCGTCACCAAGTTGATGCAACTCGCAACGCGGCGCGGCATCGAAACGGTTTCAGGAGTCGAGATGTTCGTGGCGCAGGGAACCGCGCAGTGGGAAATCTGGACGGGCGAGCGCGCGCCGGTGGAAGCGATGCGCCGCGCGGTGTTGCGCGCGCTGACGCACGAAGAGAAAATAGGCAGACGATGATTCAGCCGGATTTCAAGACGTTCAGCAAGCTGGCGCGGCAGGGAAACCTCGTCCCGATGTATGAGACGTTCACGGCCGACCTGTTGACGCCGGTGGGTGCGCACTTGCGCCTAGCGCACAACATGAAATATTCGTTTCTGCTGGAGAGCGTGGAGGGCGGCGAGAACATTGCGCGCTATACGTTTGCCGGGGCGAATCCGCAGGAGGTTTTTCGTTCGCGCGGGCAGAATTGCAGCTTGGAATCTGGCGGCAAGCGCAGACATTTCGAGGCCAACCCCATCGAGTATCTGCGGCAGCTCACCGAGCGGTATAAGCCGGTGCGCGTGGCGGGCCTGCCGCCGCTGATTGGCGGAGCCATCGGATATTTCGCGTACGACATGGTGCGGCTGATCGAAAAGATTCCAGCGAGCGGGCGCGACGATCTGAATCTGGACGATAGCGTGATGATGTTCTACCTGGGCCTGGTGGCTTTCGATCACGTGCGGCATCGCGTGTGGGTAATCCGCAACGTTTTCACGGAAGGTCCGGGAAGCCTGCGCGCAAAATACGACTCCGCGGTGCGCGAAATTCGCCGCACACGCCGCAAACTGGAAAGCCCGCTGCCACGGCAGCGGCGCATGCGGCCCGGGGGCTCATTGCGCGTGGAATCGAATTTCACGAAAGCGCAGTACATGGCTGCGGTGCGCAAGGCGAAAAGGTACATTCGCGCGGGCGATATTTTTCAGGTGGTGCCAAGCCAGCGATTTTCAGCGCGCACCGATGCCGACCCTTTTGAGATCTATCGCGCGCTGCGCGTGGTGAATCCTTCGCCATATCTTTATTATTTGAAGCTCGATGAACTTGCGGTGGTGGGCAGCTCGCCGGAAATGCTGGTGAAGGTGCAAGGGCGCAACATTTCTTACCGTCCGATCGCAGGGACGGTGCCTCGCGGGCGCAATGAAGCGGAAGATCGCGCGCTCGAAGCGAAATTGCTCGCTGATCCGAAAGAACGCGCCGAACACATCATGCTGGTGGATCTGGGCCGCAACGATCTGGGTAGGGTTTGCGAATACGGATCGGTAAATGTCGAGCGGCTGATGTTTGTGGAGCGCTATTCCCACGTGATGCATCTGGTTTCGAGTTTGCGTGGACAACTGCGCCCGGACGTGGATTGTTTTGATGCTTTGATGGCCTGTTTTCCCGCAGGCACCTTGTCCGGCGCACCAAAAATTCGCGCGATGCAAATTATTGATGAGCTGGAACCCACGCGGCGCGGGATTTATGCCGGCGCAGTGATGTACCTGGATTTTTCCGGCAACATTGATTCGTGCATCGCGCTGCGCACCATGGTGGCGAAGGGCGGCCGCGCTTACATTCAAGCAGGCGGCGGCGTAGTTGCGGATTCCGTGCCGGAGCGCGAATATCAGGAAACAGTGAACAAAGCGCGCGCGTTGGTGACTGCGCTGGAAATCGCCCATCGCGGAGCGAACGGCAGCCGCGCGGAGTAGGATCTTACGGCGGCGGTTTTACGGCCGCGGACGATTCACAGCGCTATGCCGATGGTCTCCGTCGCTGCGAAAGCTTCCTACTGCAGGACCAGGAAGGTAGAATATGAGTGCGACATGATTCTACTGCTCGACAACTACGATTCGTTTACATACAACCTAGCGCAGTACCTTGGCCAGTTGGGGCAGCAGCTCGCTGTGCGCCGCAATGACGAGATCACGCTGGATGAGATTGAAGAGATGGCGCCGGAGCGCATCGTGATTTCGCCGGGGCCGTGCACGCCGAAGGAAGCAGGGATCAGCGTTCCGTTGATCCAGCGATTTGCGGGGAAGATTCCGATATTAGGTGTTTGCCTGGGGCATCAGGCGATCGGCGCGGCATTTGGGGGGCGCGTGATTCGCGCGGCGAAATTGATGCACGGAAAAACCAGCGAGATCGAGCACGACGGACGGACCATTTTTCACGGGTTGCCGCAGTCGTTCATCGCCACGCGTTATCATTCACTGATCGTCGAACGCAAATCCTTGCCGCGCGAGCTGGAAATCTCGGCGGAAACGGCGGACGGGACGATCATGGGTTTTCGGCATTGCAAGCTGCGGGTCGAAGGCGTGCAGTTTCATCCGGAGTCGGTGCTTACCGGCGCGGGATTCGATTTGCTGAAGAATTTCTTGAGTGTTTGATTCGATGCGGCGGTGCGAGGTGCGCGAGAGGCGAAGAATGCGGATGGCGCTCTTCCAAATTCTTCTGCTCTCCGTGACATTCGTGGTTGCGCTTCTGTTTCCGCGCGCGGCAGGTACGAGCGCGCGGTCTCGCGCGCAAGTGGAAAGCCCTCCGCCGGAAACCTACCTTGGTTTTGATGCGAACGACTATCCCGGCGATGACGCGTTGCCCAAGCTGCGGCAAACCTTCGATTTTTCAGGCTACTGGCTGAACGCGCCGCCTGGCGCCCAGACAAATTCCTGGACGGGCCACCGTGCCGCGCTGCTCAAGAACGGATTTGGTTTTTTGGTGTTGTTCAACGGTCGGTTGTCAAAGGAATTGAAGTTGCCCGTGAATCCCAACGATTTGGGCGTAAAGGATGGAGAACTCGCCGTCGCCGCAGCGCAGCGCGAAGGATTTCTCCCCGCCTCCACCGGGACTGTGATTTTTTTGGATATTGAAGAGGGCGGCCGGATGCTGCCGTCTCAAATGGATTACCTTGAGGGCTGGAAGGGGCGCGTGACGGCGAGCGGTTTCGTACCCGGCGTTTATTGCTCCGGTATGAAAGTGAGGGAAGGCGACGGACAAACCATCACGACAGCGGACGACATTCACGAGCACTTGCCGATGATGGCCTACTTTATTTACAACGACGCGTGCCCTCCGTCGCCGGGCTGTGCGTATTTGAAGAACCCTCCTTCGCCGTCGCAGAGCGGATTTTCCCGGGCGCGAGTTTGGCAGTTCGCGCAATCGCCGCGGCGTCGCAATTTTACGGCGCGATGCAGCGCGACCTACGGCTCAGACGGCAATTGCTATCCACCAGTTAGCTCCGCGGCCGGCCGTACTCTGATTGACCTTGATTCTTCCGTGTCTCCCGACCCATCCGTATTAGGGCTTCGCGTCATTTACTGAATCGCATGGAAATCAAATCAGGGTGTGGATTGGCGGTGGTAGCCTGCGGCGGATTGTGAAAACGCCACGAGCGCGTCGAGCTTGGCGCCAGCCGCGCCGCAGTCAATGGATTCGGTGGCCACGCGAACTCCATCGAGAAAATCGGAGGCGCGGCCCGCGGCGACCAGTGCGCCTGCGGCGTTTGCCAACACGATATCGCGATGCGGGCCGTGCTCGTGGGGCACGAGCGCGTGTCCCAACACTTTGTGGATGATTTCGGCGTTGTGTTGCACGTCGCCGCCGCGAATTGCTTCGAGCGGGGCGCGGCGCAGGCCGAAATCTTCGGGCACGACGGTGTAGCTGCGCACCGCGCCATCGCGCAATTCGGCGATGGAAGTTTCTCCGCTGATGGAAATTTCATCCAGGCCATCTGCGCCGTGAACCACCAGCGCGCGTTGCACGCCCAATTCGCCGAGAGCTTGGGCGACGAGCTCAGTGAGGCTTGCGTCATACACGCCGACAATTTGCGCGGAAGCTCCCGCAGGATTGGTGAGCGGGCCGAGCAGATTGAACACCGTGCGCACGCGCAATTCGCGGCGCGCGGGAATGGCGTAGCGCGTCGCGGCGTGCATCGCGGGGGCGTAGAGGAAGCCGATGCCGATTTGTTCGATGGATTCGGCGACGCGTTCGGGCGCGAGCTCGATTTTCACGCCGAGGGCTTCGAGCACGTCGGCAGAGCCGCAGCGCGAGCCTGTGGAGCGATTGCCGTGTTTCGCGACGCGCACGCCTGCGCCGGCGACTACGAAAGCGACCGCGGTGGAAATGTTGAATGTGCCGCGCGCGTCGCCGCCGGTGCCGCAGGTGTCCACAATCACTTCGTCGGGATGTTTGCGGCCGACGGGGAAAATTGGCGTCACGTGGCGGCGCATGGCGAGAGCGAAGCCGACGACTTCGTCCACCGTTTCGCCCTTGATGCGCAGAGCGATCAGCAGGGCGGCGATCTGTTCGGTGCTGGCGTGGCCGGAAAGGATTTGCTCCATCGCGGCTTGGGCTTCGGCGCGCGAGAGATCTTCGCCTTTGATTAATTTGTCGAGCGCTTCGTGGATCATTTTTGTGCGTTTTTAACTGCGCGGCGATTGCGCGACCGCGCATTTTCGTGCGCCGCAGCTGCTTGCCCGTGCCGCATCTTCCAAGTAAACTAAGTCGCTTTATTTGTCCTCGAATCTTAGCACTATTCAAGGCGACCTTCAGGAAGCCGATGGAGCCGGAATGAAGATCCACGAATATCAGGCCAAGGGTATCCTTGCGAAATTTGGCGTGCCGGTGCCGCGCGGGGAAGTTGTTTTCAAGAAGGATGAAGCGCGGGCGGTGGCGCAGCGGTTGGGAACTTCGGTGGTCGGTGTGAAGGCGCAAATTCACGCGGGAGGGCGCGGGAAGGCCGGGGGCGTGAAACTTGCGAAATCTCCGGACGATGCCGCGACGTTGGCTGAACAAATTTTGGGAATGAAATTGGTGACGCCGCAGACGGGTGAAGAAGGGCGCATCGTGCGGCGGTTGCTGATCGAAGAGGGTCTCGATATCAAGCGCGAACTTTATTTGGGAATTTTGGTGGATCGTGCTTTGGGAGCGCCGATTTTCATGGCTAGCGCGGCGGGCGGAATGGAAATCGAGGAAGTGGCAAAGGATCATCCGGAAGCGATTTTGCGCGAGAAGATTGATCCGGCGACGGGTTTTCAACCGTATCAGGCGCGCAAATTGGCTTTTGGATTGGGGCTGACGCCGGAGCAGGTAGGCGCGGCGGTGCCGTTTTTTCAGGCGTTGTATCGCGCGTTCATCGAGACGGACGCTTCGATGATCGAGATCAATCCGTGCGTGGTGACGGGCGAGGGCAAGCTGGTGGCGCTGGATGCCAAAGTAACTTTTGATGACAACGCGCTGTACCGCCATCCGGAATTCAAGGATTTGCGCGATCTGGAAGAAGAAACGCCGCTGGAAGTCGAAGCTTCGAAATTCAAATTGAATTACATCAAGCTGGATGGCGACATCGCCTGCATGGTGAACGGCGCGGGCCTGGCGATGGCCACGATGGACATTATTAAATTGAGCGGTGGGAGCCCGGCGAATTTTCTGGACGTTGGCGGCGGGGCTTCGGAAGAGCAGGTGAAGAATGCATTCCGCATTTTGTTGAGCGACCCGAATGTGCGCGCGGTGTTCGTGAATATTTTCGGTGGAATTTTGCGTTGCGACATACTGGCCAGCGGGGTGGTCGGAGCTGCGAAAGAACTGAAATTCAAAGTGCCGGTGGTGGTGCGGATGGAAGGCACGAACGTGCAGCAGGGCAAGGAAATTTTGCGCAATTCCGGATTTAATTTCGCGGTGGCCGAAGGAATGAAAGACGGAGCGGAAAAAGCGGTTGCGCTGGCAGGAGGGGCACGATGAGCGTGCTGGTTGACAAGAATACGCGGCTGATCGTGCAGGGAATCACGGGGCGCGAGGGAAGCTTTCACGCGCAACAGATGCTGGATTACGGGACGAAAGTGGTGGCGGGCGTGACGCCGGGGAAGGGTGGGACGAAGCACCTTGGTGTGCCGGTGTTCAATACCGTTGCAGAAGCGGTGAAGGCGACGAAGGCGAACGTGTCGGTGATTTTTGTGCCGCCGCCGTTTGCCGCGGACGCGATTCTGGAAGCGATGGACGCGGATTTGCCGCTGGTGATTTGCATCACCGAAGGCGTGCCGACTTTGGACATGGTGCGCGTGGCGGCAGCTTTGAAAAATTCGCGCACGCGATTGATTGGACCGAACTGTCCTGGAATTATTTCGCCGGGAAAATGCAAGATCGGAATCATGCCGGGCTCAATTCACAAGCAGGGACACGTCGGCGTGGTGAGCCGCAGCGGAACTTTGACGTACGAGGCCGTGGACCAGTTGACGCATCTGGAGATCGGACAATCCACATGCATCGGGATTGGCGGCGATCCGATCATCGGGACGAGTTTTCTGGATGCGATCAAGATGTTCAACGAAGATCGCGATACGCATGCGATTGTGCTGATTGGCGAAATCGGCGGCAATGCTGAGGAAGTGGCGGCGGAGTACATCAAGAAGCATGTGCGCAAGCCGGTGGTGGGATTTATTGCGGGGCAAACGGCACCTCCGGGACGGCGCATGGGGCATGCCGGGGCGATCATCAGTGGCGGGCAGGGGACTGCGGCGGAGAAATATAAGGCGATGCGTGCGGCGGGAATTCGCACGGTGCAAAGTCCAGCGGAGATTGGGCACACAATGGCCGCCGCGTTGGGAAAATCGAAGTCGAAGGCAAAACCAGCCGCGAAGAAAAAAGCTGGAGCTGCAAAATCGAAGAAGGCGGCAAAGAATAAGAAGTAGGGTATCGCGTATAGCATTGCGAGCGCGCGCATCATTTTAATTTGGGGAGATGAATCGAATGGCTGTCGAACGAACTTTGGCAATTGTGAAACCGGATGCTGTTGGCCGCGGGCTTACTGCCGACATTCTCAGCCGAGTGCATGCGGCGAAATTCAAGATCATCGCGATCAAATCGCTTCGCTTGACCAAGAAGCAGGCTGAGGGATTTTACGCGGTGCATCGCGAGCGAGGGTTTTTCGGCGAGTTGACCGATTTTATGAGCTCGGGCAAGGCGGTAGTGATGGTGCTCGAGTCTGAAAACGGAATCGCGAAGTGGCGCGAGACGATGGGCGCGACGGATCCTGCGAAAGCCGCCCACGGTACCATACGCAAGGAGCTGGGTGAGAGCATCCAGTTTAATTGCACGCACGGTTCGGACGCGCAGGATACGGCCGCGTATGAGATCGGATATTTTTTCTCCGGGGCGGAGCTGGTCTGAGTCGATTGGGCGCGACGCCGCCGAGCGCGGAGCGAAACCCTGAGGGCATGCCCGCTTCGTCCCGGGTTTTTTGGGACGAAGCGGCCGCTACAACGTCAACTGCAAAGAGCCGACGTGACACCGGCGCTACGAGCACCGCAGCTGCCTACCGCTGTCCTAATTCTTCGGGAAGTCCGGCGAGGCTTCCACTTCCAGAATTTGTTTGGTGTGGCGTTCGCTGTGGGCGGCGGTGAAGAGCACCCACTCGTAGGCGTCCAGAGGGCCGAGCGGGCTATCCATCACATGTTGGCGCAGGTCGGGCGTGGTTCGCAGAAATTCAATGGTGCGCTCGCGGCTTTTGAGGAAATGATCAAGAGTCTCAGCGGGAGTCCACCGCCCGGTTGGCACCAGCTCCGCGGGAGCCTGCCGCTTCGTGCTGCGGTCGGGAACCATGGCGAGGACTAGCGCGTCGAACTTGGCGGTGTCGCGATCCGGCGCGCCAGCGGGCGACTTCATAACCTTTTCTGTGATCGTCTGGAAAAAGCCGTCTTCGGCGAGCGCGATGTGTTCGAGCGTCATGGCCACGGACCACTTGTCCGGCGCGGCTTTGAAATTCCATTGCGCCGGAGTGAGGTTCTTGGTGTCGGCGACGATGGCGTCGCGCGTTTGTTCGAGATATTTGATGCCTTTTTCGCGGTCGGCTTGTGAAAGCGTTTGCGCGAAAACGGCGGGGGCGAAACAGACGGCAGCGCAGAGCAGCAGGATTGATTTCCTCATCGGTGGTTCTCCTCTCGGTTTCTCTCTGGTGGAATGATTGTGTGTGAAAGCACGTTTGGACGCAAGTGAGGCACCTGGACAATCGTTCGGAGTAGAATGTAGCGCGGAGCGCGCCGCCATGGATGCAGTACGCGAAACCGGGAAAATTCTAATCGTGCTGGGAATTGCGATGGCGGGCGTTGGCGCGCTGCTGGCATTTAGCGGAAAACTGCCGTTTCGGTTGGGGGGTTTGCCGGGCGATATTGTTTATCAGGGGCGGAATGGGAGTTTTTATTTTCCGGTGGTGACGTGCATTTTGCTGAGTGCGGTTTTGAGTTTGCTGATGTGGGTTGTGAATCATTTCCGCAGATAGAGCCATGAGCCAGACATCGCTTTTCAATTTGATGCCGGAGCGGCGGACCTGGAAGGTCAGCGAGCTGACGGCGCGCATCCGCGAACTGTTGGAGTCGGCGCTGCCGGAAGTGTGGGTGGAGGGTGAGGTTTCGAATTGCCACACCGCGCAGTCCGGGCATTATTATTTCACTTTGAAGGATGCGAAGTCGCAGATTCGCTGCGTTTGTTTCCGCGACCAGATGCGCGGAATGAAATTCAAGCCCGAGGATGGGCTGCACATTACGGTGCGCGGCGCGCTGAGCGTGTACGACGCGCGCGGTGAATATCAGATTTACGTGACGCTGATCGAGCCGGTGGGATTGGGCGCGCTGCAACTGGCGTTCGAACAGCTCAAGAAGAAGCTGGAGCTGGAAGGATTGTTCGCGACGGCGCGCAAGAAGCCGCTGCCCGTGCTGCCGCGCTGCATTGGAGTGGTGACGTCGCCGACGGGCGCCGCGATTCGCGACATTCTACGCGTGCTGAAGCGCCGATTTCCTAACGCGCAAGTGAGTTTGTACCCCGTGAAAGTGCAGGGCGCGGGAGCGGCGGCGGAAATCGTTGAAGCGCTGCGCTATTTCAACCACGCGAAAACTGTTGACGTGCTGATTCTGACGCGCGGCGGCGGATCGCTCGAGGATTTGTGGGCTTTCAACGAGGAAATTCTGGCGCGCGCGATTTTCGCGTCGGTGATTCCTGTGATTACCGGCGTGGGGCACGAAACTGATTTCACGATTGCGGATTTTGTGGCGGATTTGCGCGCGCCCACTCCTTCGGCGGCCGCGGAAATCGTGGTGAAGTCGCGTGAGGAATTCGAGCGGCACATCGCTGAGTACCAGCGGCAAATTGCGCACCACATGCGTTACCGGCTTTCGCAGTGGCGGCATCGCGTGCGGGATTTGCAGACGCATCGCGGATTCCGTCAGTTGGAGCTTGTGTTGCGCAACCGGCGGCAGCAGCTGGATGAGATGGCGAATTCGCTGGCGATCGGTTTGCGGCTGCGCTTGGCGATGGCGCGGCAGCGATTGACGGAAGCGAACGCTCACATTGCGTCATTTGATTTGCGAGGACGCGCGGCGGTGTTGGCGCGAAGGATCGAGCAGCAGCGCGGTTTGCTGCGCGCGGCGCTGGAACGACTGGTGGCGCGCAAGCGGCGCGGATTCGCGGCGGCCCAGGTGCGGTTTGCAGCGCTGGATTTGCGTGCGCGCGTGGGGCTGTTGCGACGAAGATTGGAGCGAGATTCCACGGACCTGCAAGTGCGGGTTGACCGTCTGCTGATTGCGAAGCGACGCTTGTTGCAAGCCGCCGCGCTGACGCTCGATGAACGAAGCCCGCTGAAGATTCTAGAGCGCGGTTACGCGATCGCGTACGACGCGTCAGGGAAAGTGCTGCGTTCTTCAGAACAGGTGGCGCTCGGCGAAGACATTTCAGTGCGGCTGGCGCGTGGTGAACTTGGAGCTACCGTGCGTCGTAAGACTAGCTCTTAACAGACGCATCCGCCGTAGACCCACGTGTCACTGGTCACGGAGATAGAACTCTCCATCATCCTGAGTCTGAGGCAGGTCTCGAGGAATTATGGGTCGACGCACGGACACTGAAGTCGCCGAACCTGCTTGTCCTGATCCCAATAAGTTCGAAACATTTCGATTCCAGACTCGTTAAAAACTGACCCTTTTCCGTCCAAGTGACCGTGAAGGTAGTAGCTCGCGATTCGGACATTTCCGTTGGGATAATACTCGACATAAGGTCCCTCCCGGATCCAGGCACCCGTTTTGTCCCAATAAGCGTAAGCAGCGGAGAAGCGCCCCGTAGGAATTGGGAACACTTGGCTATAGCCGTACCACTGCGTCCTTCGGACCACGCGTTGACCGTTGTAGGTAGCGTCCGGCCCGATGAAAGTGAAATAGAACCACCACGAGCCAGCCAGGACGATGAAAAACGCCGCGGAGGCCCAGATATATGTTCGAAGGCGTTTCATCGGCGGTTCTCGTTGCCTGGGTCGAAAATTGTACTCCCAATGGAGCGATGGGCAGCAGTAGCGAGTTGGGCAGGCACTCGTACGCCGCCGGTATTATTTAGTACCGATAATCGGAAAGCGACCCGATTCGTCAAAGCTCGCTAGCTCCGGCGATCTTGGGTCGGTGCCATTTGTCGTTGCTAATCTTCGTCGGCAGCGCCACCGGAAACCTTTAGAACGGCTAGGAACGCTTCCTGGGGGATGTCCACGCGGCCGACGCGCTTCATTCGCTTCTTGCCTTCTTTCTGCTTTTCGAGGAGCTTGCGCTTGCGCGAGATGTCACCGCCGTAGCATTTGGCGATTACGTTCTTGCGGATGGGGCTGATCGTTTCGCGGGCGATTACTCGGCTGCCGATGGCGGCCTGTATCGCGATTTCGAACATCTGGCGCGGGATGAGTTTGCGCAGGCGGCTGACGAGGTCGCGACCGCGTTCATAGGACTGATCGCGATGGCAGATCACCGTAAGCGCATCCACCGGCTCGCCGCCCACCAGCACGTCAAGCTTCACCAAGTCCGATTCGTGATAGCCGGACAAATGATAATCGAGCGAAGCGTAGCCGCGCGAAACGCTCTTCAGGCGATCGTAAAAATCCAACACGATTTCGTTCAGCGGCATTTCGTAGGTGAGCATGATGCGCGTGGGCGACAGATATTCAAATTTCTTCTGCGTTCCGCGCTTTTCCTCGCACAGCTGCAGCACACCGCCGACGGATTCCTCCGAAGTGATGATCATGGCGGTGAGCATGGGCTCTTCGATTTTCTGAATCGAAGCGGGCGGCGGAAATTTGGTGGGGTTATCCACTTCCATCACTTCGTTGGCGGTGGTGGTGATGCGGTACTGCACGCTGGGCGCGGTGGTGATCAGGCCGATATTGAATTCGCGTTCCAGTCGTTCCTGCACGATTTCCATGTGCAGCAAGCCGAGAAAGCCGCAGCGGAAGCCGAAGCCGAGCGCGACGGAATTTTCCGGTTCGTAGAAGAAGGCGGCGTCGTTGAGCTGCAATTTTCCGAGGGCGTCGCGCAGCATTTCGTAATCGCTGGCGTTCACTGGGAAAAGTCCTGCGAAAACCATCGGCTTGATCGCTTCGAACCCCGGCAGAGGCGGCGCGGGGTGGCCGTCTTCAACGACGGTGTCACCGACGCGCGCGTCGGCGACGCGTTTGATGTTGGCAATGATGAAGCCCACATCACCTGCGGCGAGTTCCTGCAACACCACCGGCTTAGGGGTAAGCACGCCAAGATTTTCAACCTCATACACTTCGTTGCTCGAGGTCAGGCGAATCTTCATGTGGGGCGTGAGGCGGCCTTCCATCACGCGCACCAGCACCACCGCGCCACGGTAGGAATCGAACCAGGAATCGAAAATCAGCGCGCGCAGAGGAGCGTCAGCCGAACCTTTCGGCGCAGGGACCAGGCGCACGATAGCTTCGAGAACTTCATCCACGCCCAGACCGCTTTTCGCGCTGATGGGCAGAGCTTCGTCGGCGGGAATCGCCAGCACATTTTCGATTTGTTCTTTGGCGTAATCAATGCGCGCGGCGGGCAAGTCAATTTTGTTGATGACGGGAATGATGGTGAGATTGTGGCGCGAGGCCAGGAAGGCGTTCGCGACGGTCTGCGCTTCGACGCCCTGGCTCGCGTCCACCACCAGCAGCGCGCCTTCGCAGGCGGAGAGGGCGCGGGATACTTCGTAGGAAAAATCCACGTGGCCGGGCGTGTCAATCAAGTTCAGGCGATATTCGTGGCCGTCACGCGCGGTGTAATGCAGGCGAATGCTTTTGGCTTTGATCGTGATGCCGCGCTCGCGCTCCAGGTCCATGGAATCGAGCACCTGCGAATGCATCTCGCGCTGGGTGAGCGCGCCGGTGAGTTCCAGCAGGCGGTCGGCCAGCGTGGATTTGCCGTGATCAATGTGCGCAATGATGCAGAAATTGCGGATGTACTGGGGATCCATGTCTCTCTATGCGAATGCGCGGCGCCGGCGGGTGTGCTGCACGCTCTGCGCGCGGGCGATGCGCCTTTCAAACAATCGAGTTTGCCACACAAGGGAGGAAAATCGAAATTGGAAAGCGGCGTCGTTAGAGGAGTGGGCAGCGTTAAGAGTTGAAGGTTGGCAGTTTAGAGTCGATCGCCAAGTTCAATTCAATGGCGCTCGGCCGATCCTCTCAAGCCGTGCGGCAACTGCGCTAGCCGGCTAGACGGCCCGGGTGGTGTATTGGCACCTTCGCCGGTAGTCTCGGATTGCCTGTAGAAAGCTGATATCGTAGGCTGTAGCCGGTTTGGAGATCACGACCGAACGGTGACCGGCAAGCCCACAGGAACAGCGGGATATGACCGGAGAGGCGGGCCTGTTGTTGACATTTTTCACGTTACGAAACTTCCAGATTCCCTGCAGACGTGCGGCGTGGCCTGATTTACCCTGCCGAATTAGTTGTTCGCCAGCGGCTGAAGCGCGCCCGGCGGAAGCTGCGCATTGAACACCACGGCCCAGATCGTCGTAGTGCAAAAAAAGTCCCGAGCGCTGAGGATTCTCGGCTACACGCTGGCGACCGCCTGCCTGATTTGGGTGCTGCACGATTTCCACATCGTGCAAGCGCTGCGCGAGCTGGCGCGCGTGGATTGGAAGTGGGTGGCGATCGGAATGGGGTTCGACATCTTGAGCTATGGCGTGCAGGCGCTGCGCTGGAAATGGCTGTTGAGTCCGTTCGGGAAAGTGAAGCTGACGCACACGATCCGCGCGGTGTACGCTGGGCTTTTCGCCAATCTGGTGTTTCCGCTGCGGCCAGGCGAATTGCTGCGCAGCTACATCGTATCGGATGCCGAGGACATCACGCTGGGGCGGGTGCTGGGATCGGTGGGCGTCGAACGGTTGGTGGATTTGGTGATTGCAACGGCATCGCTGGCCGTGGTGTCGTTGCTGGTCGATTTGCCCCAAAAATTCCGCAAGGTGGCGGATACTTTGGGGATCATCACGCTGGTGTTGCTGGCGATCGTGGTGATAATGATTTACTACCTGGAAGTAAGACTCGCGCAAAATCCGGACATGAATTCCGGGCCGCGGCATCTACCCGGAAAATTGATGCGCGCGCTGCTAGGGTTGCACGCCATGGGCACCGCGCCGAGCTTTTACGCGGCGGTGTTTGCGTCGCTACTGATGCCGGCATGCCAGGTGCTGGGGCTGTGGGCGATGATGCAGGCCTACCCATTGCATTTGCCGTTTCTGGCGGCGATCGTGGTGCTGCTGATCATTAATTTGGGCGTGTCGTTGCCGAACGCGCCTGCCAACGTGGGCTCGTATCAGTTTTTCTGCGTTCTGGGATTGAGCGTGTTTCAAGTGGAGAAGACGACTGCGACGAGTTTTTCGATTTTCGCGTTTCTGGCGTTGACCATTCCGTTTATTTTCCTGGGATTTGTGGGTTTGGTGCGCAGCGGGCTGTCGCTGAAGTCCATGCGCGAGAAAGTGAAGGAACTGCCGAGTCAGGCGCGCGCAGGCGCACGGGCCTAACGGCTTGGCTTGCGGCACCCCGGCGGCGCCCGATCCCGCCCCCCTGGGCCCAGTATCCCCCGGTTGTGAAGCCTCGAACTGGCCCCCTCCAAATCAGCCGTTTTTTGTGGTGCTTCTGAGCACGTTGGCCTGAATTCGTTTTGAGAGGGGCTTGGCGTCCGGTATATAGTGGATGTTCGACCCGCGCGAAAAAAATCGGGACCCGTGACGATGTCGCGGAAATACTCGCGGGCGGACTTCCCCAGCAAGCCCGCAAAACCCAAGGAACGCGCCGTTTCCCATGGCACAGGACATTAGCAAACATCTCGACCGGGCGCGCAAGAGCCTGGAGAAGAACAAGCTCCGCGAGGCCGTCACCGAGTATCAGGCGGTGCTTGAGGAGGCTCCCGCCCACCAGGAAGCGCTGCAGGCGCTGGCGGACATTTATACCCGCCTGAACGAGCCGGCGCTGGCGGCTGAGTATTACGGTATTCAATTCGACCGCTTGGTCGAAACCGGTGATGGCGCCAAAGCTTCCGCTGTTTTCATCCGCTTTCTGCGTACCTTTCCGCAGCCCGCCGACCGCTTGATGCGCTTCGCCACTTTGCTGCAGAAACAAAACCGCGTTTCGGAAGCAATCGAGCAATTCGGAAATGCCGCGGAGCTTTACGTCAAGGAACAACGCAGCATCGAAGCGCTGGCGTGTTACGAAAGCATGGCGCTGCTGGACCCGGAAAATCCGCAGCGTCACATCGTACTGGGGGAATTGGCCGAAAAGCTGCGCCATGCTGACATGGCGGCAAGAAGTTACGTGCGTGCGGGGCAGTTGACACTGTCCGTAGGCGCGCTGGACGAAGCGCTGGAATATTTCGGCAGAGCTCACGTGCTGGCGCCGCAGGACCGGGTTGGCGCGCTGCTCTTTGGGGAAGCCAAGCTGCGTAAGGGCGACGCCGAGGGCGCGGTGATGCTGCTCGAGCCTTTTGCCGCGACCGAGCGCGATGCTAATTTTCAGGCGCTGTATGGCGAGGCGCTGCTGCGCACCGGGCGATTGGACGCGGCGCGGGAAGTTTTCCAGGCTTATTACTCGCAGAAGCCGGAAGGCTTCGTGAAATTATTCGAATTGGCCGCGGCGTACATCCGCGCGGGCCAGGATCCCAAAGCAGCCACGCTCTTGGTGCAAACCAAAGAGACCATGCGCGCGCTGCGGAAGGAAGTTGAGTTGGCGGCCAACTTGGACCGGTTGGCGGCAGGCTATCCGCAGTCGCTGCCGCTGGCCGAAGTGGTGGCGAAGTTGTACGAAGAGCTGAACCGCGAGACTAAATATTTCGATTCGCTGGTGAAGCTGTTCGATTTGTATCTGGGCGCGGACCGGTTGAAAGAAGCCTGCGAGTCGCTGGACCGGCTGGTGGATATTGATCCGTACGATTACAGGAATCACGAGCGCATCGCGAAACTGGAAGGCAAAGCCGATCCGGGTTTTCTGCAGAATATTCTGGCGCGCGCAGCGAAGGCGGCGACGGTGTCCGCGCGCACCGACGGATTTACCGGCGCGGGGCGCGAGCCTTCGGAAAACGCGCCGGGCGTACCCGAAGAAGTCCGCGCGCAGCAGGCGCTGGAAGATCTGGTGGTGCAGGTCGAAATCTTTCTGCAGTATTCGTTGCAAAGCAAAGCGGTGGAACGGCTGGAGCGCATTGCGGAACTTTTTCCCGGCGAGGAAGACCGCAACGAGCGCTTGCGCGCTTTGTATGAACGCGCGAACTGGTGGCCGAAAGGCGTGGGCCGTAAACCGCCGGCGAAAGGCGCAGCGCCAGCGCCCGCACCGGTGGATTCCCCTCCGCCACTGCAGCCCGCGCAGCAATTGGAAGCCTATGGAACACAGTCCCCGCCTACAGCCGCGGAAACGCATCGAGACCTCGCGGCCATCGCGGAAATCAATCGCCTGATGTACCGGCAGCCCACGCCGCGCGAAGTGCTGGTGACTACCGCGGCGGAAATCGGGAAGCATCTGCGCGTCAGCCGCTGCCTGGTGGCAGTGGGCGCTCCTGGTGAAGGCGCGCAAGCCACGGCGGAATACGCCGCGCCGGGATTTGCGGCACTGGGCCCGCAGAAAATTTCCAGCATCGTGGGAATGGTGACGCAGGTGACGCCTGATTCGATGGGCGGAGTGGAATTGCAGGCGGCTAGCTTGCCGACCTTGCGCGAATTGGGCCTGGAATCGGCGCTCGGTGTGATGCTGACGGACAAAGAAACGCAGGCGCCTTCCGGTGCCTTGCTGATCGGTGACGCGCGGGGACGAAAATGGAAGCCGAACGAAAGTTATTTTCTGCAGGCCGTGGGCGATCAGCTGGTGATGTCAGTAAATCACACGCGGCTGCGTTCGCTGGTACGTTCACTGGCGGTGGCGGACGAAAAGACCGGCCTGCTGAATCGCGGAGCCTACATTGATTGCCTGCTGGTGGAATCCAATCGTGCGCGAGCGCAGAACACCGCGATATCCCTGATCGTGGTGCACGTGGACCGCGGCGGCGATTTGCTGCGCCAACACGGAGACGCGGCGGTGGATCATTACATCGAACAGCTGGCGCGCGCGCTTTCTTCCGCAATTCGCCAGACTGATGTTGCTGTAAAATACACAGCTTGGTCGCTGGCATTCATTCTGCCGGATACATCGCTGGAAAATGCGCGGGCGCTCGGGGAAAAACTGCGCCAGCTGGCGTCTGCGGTGCGGCCATCGTGGGGCACGCCGGATTTGACGATCAGCGCTGTGGTGGCGGAAGCTTCTTCACGACCGGGCGACGAAACAGAAGATCGCGTCACCGAATGGATCAATCGCGCCGAGGCCGGGCTGGAAGACGCGCGGCAACGCGGCGGCGACACGCTCGTAGCGCTTTCCACGCCTTAATCCTGAATCATCCCGAGGACACATGTTCATTACTGATGCTGTGATTTTGCATGGAGCACGCACGCCGATGGCGCGCTACATGGGCGCATTCGATTCGACGACGGCCATTGAGCTAGGCGCGGCCGCCAGCAAAGAAGCGATTCGCCGCGCCGGCACAGAGGCTGCGGATTTCGACCACGTGATCTTCGGAAACGTGATGCAGACCAGCGCCGACGCGCTCTACGGCGCGCGCCACGTGGGATTGAAAGCTGGATTGCCGATCGAAACGCCGGCGGTGACGGTGAATCGGCTGTGCGGTTCGGGAATGGAATCCATCACCCAAGCGGCGCAACGGATTCTGCTGGGCGAAGCGCGCGTGGTGCTGGCCGGCGGAATGGAAAATATGTCGCAAGCGCCGCACGTGATTCGCGGGGCGCGCGCGGGTTTCCGGTTGGGCGAAGGCAAGCTGGAAGATTCGCTGATGTCCGGCCTGTTCGACACGTATTGTGGCTACAGCATGTCCGAGACGGCGGAAAATCTTGCGGCCGAGCAGGGAATTACGCGCCGCGCGTCCGATGAATACGCGTTGCGGAGCCAGCAGGCCGCGGAAGCGGCATTCCGCGCCGGACATTTCAGGGGCGAGATTGTGCCGGTGGAAGTGAAGAAGGGAAAAAAGACAACGACGGTGACAGAAGATGATCACCGACGCCCGGAAACGACGATAGAAGCGCTGGAATCGTTGCAGCCAGCCTTTCGCAAGGACGGCATCGTGACTGCGGGTAACGCCAGCGGAATCGTGGACGGAGCGGCGGCGGTGGTGGTGACGCATGCGAAAATTGCAAAAGAGCGCGGTTGGAAACCACTGGGAAAAATCGTCGGATGGGCGACGGCGGGCGTGCCGCCGCAAATTATGGGAATCGGTCCGGTGCCGGCGATACAGAAAGCGCTGGCCCTGACGGGATTGAAACTCGAACAAATGGATCTGGTGGAAGTGAACGAAGCATTCGCGGCGCAATATCTGGCCGTGGAAAAAGTGCTGGGGCTGAATCGCGATAAAACCAATGTGAACGGCGGCGCGATCGCGCTGGGACATCCGCTGGCGGCGACCGGAACGCGGCTGGTCCTGAGTTTGCTGTTGGAATTGCGGCGTCGCGGCGCGCGCTATGGCATTGCCAGCGCGTGCATCGGCGGCGGGCAGGGCATCGCGATGATCGTTGAATCGGTTTCTTGATTGAGCGCGGCGGCATAACGCGGCAAACCACACCCGATTCGGGTAACATACCAGTGTTAAAATTCGGAAACTTACGGCAGGGAAGATATGGCCTACGATAATTTACTGTTCGAAGTGAGCGAGCAGATTGCTCGTATCACCTTTAATCGTCCGAATGTGCTGAACGCGCTGAATCGTAAAACAATGGACGAGCTGGGCGATTGCCTGAAGAAAGTGCGCGCGGACGATGCGATTCGTGTGCTGATTCTCACCGGTGCGGGCGAGAAAGCGTTTATCGCCGGAGCGGACATCAACGAACTTTCGCAGCAGACTCCAGTGAACGGCCGGGAATTCACTTTGTACGGCCAGGAAATTATTCACAGTTTGGAAACGCTGGGGAAACCAGCGATCGCCGCGATCAATGGATTCGCGCTCGGCGGCGGATGCGAGCTGGCTCTCGCATGCACACTGCGCATCGCCAGCCGCAATGCGAAGCTGGGACAGCCGGAAGTGAAACTGGGGATTATTCCGGGTTACGGAGGTTCGCAGCGATTGCCACGCTTGTGCGGCAAAGGCGTGGCGCACGAATTGATTCTGACTGGCGAAATGATTAGCGCGGATGAAGCTTTGCGCGTCGGACTGGTGAATCGCGTTGTGGAACCGGGCGAATTGCTGGCGACCGCGGAAGCGATCGCCAAAAAGATTATCGCCAACGCCCCCTTCGCCGTGAAGTACGCCCTGGAAGCCGTGGAGCGCGGGATGGAAATGCCGCAGGAGGAGGGCTTGTACCTGGAGGCCACGCTTTTTGGATTGTGTTGCGCGACGCAGGATATGCGCGAAGGCACGCGGGCGTTTCTGGAAAAGCGGCCGCCGAAGTTCGAGGGGCGCTGAGGAATGGCAGAAAAATTAAAGCCGGCGAGTGTGCGGGGCGGATTGAGCGCGGCGGGTCTGCGCATTGGCGTCGTCGCGAGCCAGTTCAACTCATTCATTACGGACCGGCTGCTGGCCGGCGCGCTCGACGCATTGCAGCAGGCCGGAGCCACGGAAGAGCAGCTTGAAATTGTGCGCGTTCCGGGATCGTTTGAATTGCCCATCGTTGCGAAAAAACTCGCGGCGGGCGGGCGATTCGATTCCATCATTTGTATCGGCTGTGTTTTGCGCGGCGAAACTTCGCACTACGACGTGGTGGTGTCTGAAACGGCGCGCGGTATTCAGCTGGCGCAGCTCGATACTGGCGTGCCGCTGATTTTCTGCGTGCTGACCTGCGATACGCTGGAACAGGCAATTGATCGCGCCGGGCTGAAATCGGGCAACAAAGGTTATGAGGCAGGCCTTGCGGCGGTCGAGATGGCGCAACTCGTGCGCAAGATTTCCGGCAGGTCCGGCGCGGCATCCGGCGGCGGTTCGAAAAGCGTGGGCCGCCGCAGCGGGCGGCGCCGTTAGCATGACGCTGCGCCGCAAATCACGCGAGTTCGCTCTGCAAATGCTTTTCGAGTGGGACATGACGCGGCGCAAGCCCGCGCTGGTGGAGCAGCATTTCTGGAAACAGGCGCGCGCAGCAGATCCCACGCGCAAATTCGCCAATCAGTTGTTCGAAGGCGCAGTAGCGGCGGTGGACGCCAGCGACAAAACCGTCGAGAAACTCTCCGAAAATTGGAAACTCGAACGGTTGGCGGCGGTGGATCGCAGCATCCTGCGCCTGGCGATTTACGAATTGCGCTTTGGCACCGCGCCGGTAAAAGTGGTGATTGACGAAGCACTAGAACTGGCGAAGAAATTTTCCTCGGCGGATTCTCCGGCGTTTCTGAATGGAATTTTGGATGCCGCCAGCAAGAGCGTCGAAGCGCCGCACCCCGCCAAGAAGTAGAATTCGCCTACGCTTCGATGTGCCCTTCGAAAATGCGCACGGCCGAGCCGCTGACTTTCGGCGTGAGTTTTCCCTTGTCCGCCATCACTTCCACGTGAATTTCGCTTGGGCGGCCCATTTCCACGCCTTGGGTGATTTGCAATCGCTCCGCGTGTTTCAATTGGCCGTGATGCACCAGGTACGCGCCGAGCGAACCGCCGGCGGAGCCTGTCGCGGGATCTTCGATCGTTCCCCAGGGAACCATGCCACGCGCATAGGCGCGTCCGCGGCCGCTCAGCGCAAAACAATACGCCATGGTGCCGTGCGGTGAAACCAGATGCGCGAGGGCGGGCATGTTCATCTGGATCTTTGCGAGCACCGCGCGGCGGCTTACCGGAACCATCAGGTTGGAAATTCCCGTCGAGGCGAATTCGATCGGCAGCGATGGCGCGAGGTCGCTCGGCTTCAACCCGAGCGCGGCGGCGAGCGCCGCGCGCGTGAATGGCGCGCGAGTGAAACGCGCAGGCCGTTGCGTCATGGTGACGCGCACGGGGCGGCCATTGTGAAAGGCTAATTCCACGGGAAGGATTCCGGCGCCGGTTTGCTGCAAGATGTGCACGCTGCCTTCGGAGGCAGGGACGACGCCGAGTTCAGCCAGCAGAAACCACGCGCCGATCACCGGATGGCCGGCAAGGGGCAATTCGCGCGTAGTGGTGAAGATGCGCAGGCGAGCCAGCGCGCGATTATTCGTGGGCCGCTGGATGAAAACGGTTTCGGAAAGATTCATCTCGCGTGCGATGGCCTGCATTTTCGCGGTGGGAATGCCGTCGCCATCGGTGACGACCGCGAGTGGATTTCCCGCGAAGGGCTTGGTGGTGAAAACATCGAGCGTGTAGAGTCGGCGATTCATGTAATTCCACTTTCTAGCCCGGCCCGGCATCAGGCGCGCGCGTTAATGATGAATGACGGATGATAGCGCGTTCCCCTGTTGTCTTCGGGAAATAAACCTTGGCTGCCGGGCGCGGTAAGTAGCGCTTCGGTAATGGTTGAAATAGTGTTTTGGTTTAAAGGCGTTGCAGTTCGACGCGGGTGCGCTCGTTGCGGACGTTGCCCGTGTTGAGAGTTGTTTTCGGTTCGATCAGCACCACGTGAACTTCTTCATCGGCGACGGGCAGGTGCTCGACACCCTTGGGCACGATGATGAATTCACCCGGCAGCACGGCGACTTCACGATCGCGAAAACGCATGCGCAGGCGGCCTTTGACCACCAGAAACATTTCGTCTTCGTCGTCGTGATGGTGCCAGACGAATTCGCCGGTGAATTTCACGACTTTTACGTAGGTATCGTTCAGTTCGCCTACGATCGTGGGACTCCAGTATTCGTTAACGCGGGACAGTTTTTCGTTCAAGTTTACTGCTTCCATCGCCATTCTCCTTTTTGCAGTTGCAGCAGGCCGCCGCCCCGGAAAGCTCGCTGTCTGTTGTTTACAATTTTTGTACGAGCGCGACTACGGAATCGAGGACGCGCTTGGTGGTTTCCGGGCGCGTGGTCTCGGAATAAATCCGCAGCATGTTTTCGGTGCCGGAAGCGCGAAGCATCAGCCAGCCGATGTCGCCCAGGTACACTTTGATGCCGTCGAGATTTTCGCGGCGGGTGATGGGCCAATCGAGCAGGCGCTGGAGTTTCGCGGAGGAAAAATGGCCGATGGCTTTTTCCTTCTGGCCGTTTTTCACGCGCAGGTCCACGCGGTTGTAATAGTGTTCGCCGAATTCGGCATGCAACGTCGCTACGAGTTCGCCGAGGCTCTTTCGGTGCCAGGCCATCACTTCGGCGAGGAGCAACGCGTTCACTGTCGCGTCGCGCTCGGGCAGGTGCAGTTTGGTTCCGATGCCCCCGCTTTCTTCGCCGCCAAGGAGGATGTCACTTTCCAGCATGCGGTCGCAGATGTATTTGAAGCCAACGGGAGTTTCCCAGACCTGGCGGTCGAACTTCGCAGCGATCTTGTCGATCATTTTCGTGGTCGAAAAAGTTTTGGCCACCGCGCCTTCGAGCCTGCGCGTGCCGGCCAGATGCCACAACAGGATCGAGAAAATCTGGTGCGGGTTGATGAAGGCGCCGTCACGGTCCACCGCGCCGATGCGATCGGCGTCGCCATCCAGCGCGAAGCCGGCGTCGAATTTGCCTTGCACCACAGCGCGTTGCAGCGCGGCGATGTGCGGTTCGATCGGCTCCGGATTCACGCCTCCGAAAAGCGGATCGCGCGTGCCGCGAATTTCTTCACAGGCAATTTCGTGGCGGCGGAACAGGTCGCGCAGCAGTCCGCGTCCGGAGCCGTGCATGGGATCAATCACGAAGCGGAATTTCGCGGCGCGCAGGCGATCCCAATCCACCAGCGCGTCGAGCGTTTCCAGATATGGCGCGCGCACATCGAGCGAATGAATCAGATCGGCGCGCGGCGGAAGCGCTGGAACGCCGTCGCGCAATACCTTCGCGAGTTCCGATTCGATTTGCGCGACGATTGCGGGCGAAGCGGAGCTGCCGTAACTGGCTTTGTATTTCACACCATTCCACTGATAGGGATTGTGGCTCGCCGTGATCTGAATTCCGCCGGCGGCGCCCCGCAGTTTCACGAGCAAGGAAAGCGCTGGGGTGGGCGCGGCCTCGGCGGCGAGCCACGCGGGAATGCCGGCAGCGGAAGCGGTTTCCGCGGCGGCGCGGGCGAAACGCTCGGACCCAAAACGCGTGTCGTAACCGACGAGGATGCCGGCGTCCGGTTTTTCCGCGCGTACCACGTAACGCGCGATTGCGTGCACCACCTTGCGCATGTTCTCGAAGGTGAAATCTTCAGCGATGATTGCGCGCCAGCCGTCGGTGCCAAATTGAATGTTGTTCACGGTAAGCCAGTATAAGCGAAGGAATTTGCGGCGGGAAGCTGCGGCGAGTAATAAAGTGATTCACACCCAGCGCCAAAATGGCGGGTGCTACAGCAGGCGCGCGAGTTTCTGTTCTTCGAGATGTTTCACGATTTTGCCGACGTCTTGGGCGCGGTCGCGCGGGCAGAGCAGGATGGCGTCGTCTGTTTCCACGAGGACCAGATCTTGGACGCCGATCGCTGCGATGAATTTGCCGGGAGCCCAGAAATAATTTCCGTCGGCGTCCAGCGCAAAGGACGCGCCAGCGGAAACGTTTGCGTCGCGCTGCGACGCGAGCAATTCGTACACGGCATTCCACGAGCCGATGTCGCTCCAGCCAACCTTGGCCGGAATCACCGAGACACGCGCGCCGCTGTTCGAGCGTGTAGCGGGCTCCATGATGGCGTAGTCCACGGAAATATTTTCGAGCGTGGGATAAATCCGTCGTAGCGCCGCGGAGTATTTCGATGTGCCGATGGTTTCGGCGAGGCCCATGAGAGCGGAATGGGTGGCAGGGAGAAAGCGTCGCAAGCAGTCCAGATAAGTCGATACGCGCCAGAAAAATATTCCCGCGTTCCAGAAATATTTTCCAGAAGCGAAGTAGCGGCGCGCAAGGGCCCGCGCGGGCTTTTCGGTGAAGCGGCGAACAGCCATCGCGCGAGTGCCGCGAAGGCGCGGGCTAGCCTTTCCGGCTTCGATGTAACCGTAGCCTGTCTCGGGTCGCGTGGGCGGGACGCCGAAAACCACCAAGTTGCCGGGGTCGCGTGCGAGATACAGTGCGGCGCGAACGAGCTGACGATAACGCGCGGCGTCGGCGATGTAGCTGTCCGAGGGCAGGACGGTCATCAGCGCGTCGCCGTGTTGGTGCTGCAAATGTATTGCCGCAAGCGCAATGGCGGCGGTGGTGTTGCGGCCAACAGGCTCGGCAAGAATGTGCGCAGCGGGAACTCGGCGAAGCTGGCGACGCACCGCGGCAGCTTGCTCGACGTTCGTGACTACCCAAAAATCGCGCAAAGCAAAAACTGGTTCCAGGCGCGAGACAGTCTCGCGCAGCATCGTGTCGCTGCCGGTAATGTTCAGCAGTTGCTTGGGCGTGCGCGTGCGGCTGCGCGGCCAGAAACGGGTGCCGCGTCCGCCGGCCAGTAACACGGCGCAGACAGGGAGCGATTCGCGATTTGTGGCAGCGCGCTTTCTCACGGATACACCAAGCGCGACAATGCCGCCTCGCTGACGCCTCGAGCCACAAGCTCGCGCGCGAATTCATCCAGAGACGCCGGAACATACGCGCGAAGGACGGAAGTTCGTTCGCGCGGTACCAAACGGTACGCGCCGAGCGCCGCGGGTAGCAGCCAGGTCTGCGCCGGCGCGTAATTTACCGATTCGCCGGCCCACTGGATCGAGCCGCGGCCTTCGAGAAAAATCAGCAAGTCGAAATGCTCAGGCGATGTGGCCCGCACCGCGCTTTCGGCGAATTCCCATTTTTCGACGGCGAAATAGCGGCAGGCGATGAAGTAGGTCTCCGTCACGCCGCCGCGCGCAATTCGCACCGGTTCGATTTTTCCGCCGTGCTGTTCGCCGAAACGGATCACCTGTAATGCTTTTTCAATGTGCAACTCGCGCGAACGGCCCTGCGCGTCGCGGCGGTCGTAATCGAACACGCGATAGGTAAGGTCCGAGTATTCCTGAACTTCACAGAGCATCAGGCCGGCGCCAATGGTGTGCGTAGTACCCGCCGGGACAAAGATGGCTTCGCCCGCGTGCAGGGGAACGCGCTGCAAGCAATTTTCTGCGGAACCATCCTCGATTGCGCGCTTGAAAATTTCCGGCGTGACGCCGGGTTTCAGGCCCGCCAGCACTTCGGCCCCCGGCCGCGCGTGAATCGCGAACCACATTTCCGTCTTGCCGCGGCCTCCGGCGGCTTTTTCGTGGCGTGCGGCGTAATCATCATCCGGGTGGACTTGCACAGAAAGTTTTTCGTCCGCGAAAATAAATTTTACAAGCAGGGGAAACGAGCCGTCTGCGTCGCCGACTTTCGTTCCAGTCCACGTCGTCGGCAAGGTGGGCCACACGTCGCCAAGTTTCTGCCCCGCGAAGGACCCCGACGCGAAGCGACATTCCACACCAGTCATCCACGCTTCGCCCAAAGGCTCGGTCAAATTGGATTTTTCGGGAAACAATGGCGCGAGAGTGCGAGCGCCCCATGGTCGCGGACTGAAATTCGGTTCCAGCCGAGCGGGGCACAGAGAGGCGCTGCCCGGATTCACGCGGCCTTACCGAAGAAGCGCGCCAGGCGGCGCAGGCCTTCGTCGATCCGCTCCATCGAGGTAGCGTAGGAGAGGCGCAAAAATCCCGGCGCGCCGAAAGCCTCGCCCGGAGTGACCGCGACGTGCTCGCGCTCCAGAAGTTGTTTGGCGATAGCGGTGGTGTCCGGCATTTGCGGATTGAAATGCGCCGCAACGTTCGGGAACACATAGAACGCGCCCATTGGCGGCGTGCAGGTGACGCCCGGAATCGCGCGTAAGCCTGCGAGAATATGCTCCCGGCGCCGTGCATATTCTTCCTGCATGGCCGACACCGAATCCATCGAGCCGCGCATCGCGGCAAGCCCCGCATACTGAATGATCGAAGTGGGATTCGAGGTGGACTGGCTCTGCAGCTTGGCGACGGCGTCCACCAGCGGCTTGGGCGCGAGGATGTAACCGAGGCGCAGGCCGGTCATCGCGAAAGTTTTGGAAAACGAGCCGGCGACGATCAAGCGATCCTTCGGTCCGGGAATGCTCGCGGCGGAAAACGGCTTGGCATCCTTATAAACGAAGTGTGAATAACACTCGTCGGAAAGCAGCCAGATATTGTGCCGGTTGCAAAAATCCTGTAGGCGGGCGAATTCCATCGGCGGAATCACCGAGCCAGTGGGATTATTCGGTGAATTGGCGATAACGATTTTGGTTTTTGGCGTCAACGCCGCTTCCACCTGGGATGCGCGCAGGATGAAGGAATCGTTCGCCAGCGTCTCAACGAATACGGGGGTTCCGCCCGCGTATTTGACCATATCCGGATAGCTGACCCAGTATGGCGCGCCGATAATTACTTCATCACCCGGATTAATCAGCGAGCAAATCGCGTTGAAAATCGCGTGCTTACCGCCGACATTGACGACGCACTGCGACGGCTCATAAGCCGATCCCAATTGCGCGGCGTGCCAGTCGCAGATGGCCTGGCGCAACGGAGCGATCCCCGCCACGGGCGTGTATTTCGTGCGATTTTCCTCTAGAGCCTGAATCACAGCGCGCTTAATGTGCTCCGGCGTGGGAAAATCCGGCTCGCCGGGTCCGAAGTCCGCCACGTCAATTCCCTGCGCCTTCAGCTTCTCCGCTTCCTGCAGCACCACCATCGTTGGTGAAATGCTGATGCGGTTGACGCGATCCGCAAGCTGAATGGTTTTTTCTATGCTTTTTTCCGTCGCCAGTTCCATCACACTCTCCCAGGAGTACCCAAGTGTATAAAAGCAGCGAATTCACCGCGCAGCCGGAATCGCGCGCGCCGCCCGGTCCAAGCCACCTACTTGAATTTAGCGCCCAGCCGTTCCTGCACGATCGCCGGAACAAAATCTTTGATCGGGCCGCCGAGCCGCGCCAGTTCTTTTACCAGTCGCGAACTCAGGTAACTGTATTGCTCGGCCGGAAGCATGAAGACGGTTTCGATGTCCGGCTCGATCTTGCGGTTCATCATGGCCATCTGCAGCTCGTATTCGTAATCGGAGACGGCGCGGATGCCGCGCACGATCACACTAGCCTTTTTCGCGCGCGCGTAATCCATTAGCAGACCGTCGAAGACGTCAATCTCCACATTCACCCACTTGAACGTCGCGGTTTCCAGCATCTCCACGCGCTCGTTCTCGGTGAACAGCGGATCCTTCTCCAGATTGTGCGCGACGGCGACCACCAGCTTGTCAAAAATATTAGCCGCGCGAGTGATCAGATCCAAATGACCATTGGTGACCGGATCAAACGAACCGGGATAGATGGCAGTGACGGGTCTGGAGGCGCCGGAATCCATTCGACGAACAATTCTAACCTAGAAATTCCTTTGCTGCGGCCGGAAAAAACCGGGCGTGGCGGTAGCGGGGCCGCCCAATATGGATCCACCTAGCGCGGAATGCACTCGCGGCTGTGACGTCCCCACCTCGCGAGAGCCATTTCTCCGCTGAACGCACGTCCACGCCGATTGATCTCGACCGTTTAATGCGCTGAACGCCCCGTTCGAGTGCGTATTTGCCCCGTTTGGCCACTCGGGGTTGACCACTACGACTAAAATGGTCGTTGTTTAAGGTATTGCTCTGGTTGGGTTTGCGGGAAACGCTGAACTTGACTTTCCTGTCTGGCAGGCCTTAGAATCAATATGCGACCGTATCAGTCGCATATGCATCTATGATGAAGCTATCGAAGAAAGCCGATTACGGTTTGATTGCGCTGAAGCATCTCGCGATGCATGGCGGGCGCGGGTCTTGCAGCGCGGGAGACATCGCCGAGCTCTATAAGATGTCCACACCGCTGATGGCGAAAGTGCTGCAGAAACTGGCGAAGGTTGGGTTGGTAGCAGCGCGGCACGGTTCGAGCGGCGGTTACACGCTGGGGCGGGATGCTTCGCTGATTTCGGCGTTGGACGTGATTAAGGCGATTGACGGGCCGCTGTTCATTACTTCCTGCATGACTTCGCACGGGGCGTGCGACGTGACGATGACCTGCTCGATTCGCGAGCCTTTGCGGCGCGTGAACGACAGCATCCTGGAAGTGCTCGGCAAAGTCACGATTTCGCAGATGACGGATGAAGCGCCGCTTTCAGAGATGGTCGAACTGCGCGTCTGAGGCAAGGGCAGCAAAGCAGGTTTTGGGGTTGCGTCACTTGGGCTGGCGGCAACAAACACTGAACGGGGTTGAGGAGACAGAGAATGGCGATCAAGCTTCCAATTTATTTTGATAATCACGCGACCACGCAGGTGGATCCGCGCGTCGTAGAGGCCATGGTTCCTTATTTTACGGACAAGTACGGCAACGCCGCCAGCCGCAACCATGAATATGGCTGGAAGGCGGAAGAGGCTGTGGAGAATGCGCGCGGGCAAATCGCCAAGCTGATCAGTGCCACGCCCAAAGAGATTGTGTTCACCAGCGGCGCCACGGAATCCACGAACCTGGCGATCAAGGGCGTCGCCGAAATGTATCGCGAGAAGGGCAATCACATCATCACGCAGGTCACCGAGCACAAGGCGACGCTGGACACTTGTAAGCGCTTGGAGAAAAACGGCTACGAAGTTACCTATCTGGCAGTGCACAAGGACGGCCGCATCAGCCTGGACGAGCTGCGCAAGGCGATCACGCCAAAAACGATCCTGATTTCCATCATGTACGCGAACAATGAAATCGGCGTAGTGCAACCCATCGCGGAAATCGGCAAGATCGCGAAAGAGAAGGGCGTCTTCTTGCACGTGGATGGCGTGCAGGCGGTTGGCAAGATTCCGGTGGACGTGCAGAAAGATGGAATCGACCTGATGTCCATCTCCGCACACAAGATTTACGGGCCGAAGGGCGTGGGCGCGTTATACGTGCGCCGCAAGAATCCGCGCGTGCAGCTCGCAGCGCAGATTGATGGGGGAGGACATGAGCGCGGCATGCGATCCGGCACGCTGAATGTGCCGGGCATCGTAGGACTGGGAAGGGCTTGCGAACTCTGCGGCCAGGAAATGGCGGCCGAAAGCGCGAAACTGTTCAAGCTGCGCGAACGTCTGAGAGAGTCAATCATGTCGCGGCTGGATGAGACGTTCATCAACGGCTCTATGGAGCATCGTCTGCCGCACAACATCAATATCAGCTTTGCGTACGTCGAAGGCGAATCGCTGCTCATGGGCATCAACGACATCGCGGTGTCCAGCGGCTCGGCTTGCACTTCGGCTACTTTGGAACCCAGCTACGTGCTGAAGGCCCTGGGCGTGGGCGAGGATCTGGCGCACACTTCCATCCGTTTCGGTCTGGGTCGCTTCAACACGGAAGAAGAAGTGGACTACGTGGCGGATCGCGTAGTTGAAACCGTATCGCGTTTGCGTGAACTTTCACCTTTGTATGAAATGGCCAAAGAGGGAGTAGACGTCAGCAAGATGAAATGGCAGGTGGCAGCGGAATAAAAATCGTCTCAAAAGGGGGGAACGTGATCTACGAAGGCACAGTCGGCGTACATCGTACGTTCAGCGGCAACACCCCGGTATTTGACGTATTTTTCGCTCCTAATGTAGATGGCGGCGCGTGCAACTCGCGGCGCTTTCGTGACCTGGAAGAACTGGCGGACTTTTTGGAATTTCTGAAGTTGCGGGAAGAAGTGGTGGTGCGGACGCTGGAGGAAGTTTGCGCCGGACGTTCGGCATCCATCGCGCATGTGACTTTGTCGGATCGAGTGATTGCAGAAGAAGGGTTGGATAGCAGCGTTACCATGAAGAGGAGAATCAACTAATGGCGTATAGCGATAAAGTAATCGAACATTACAACCACCCGCGCAACGTCGGCTCGCTGGACAAGGCCGATCCGAACGTGGGTACCGGGCTGGTGGGCGCGCCGGAATGCGGCGACGTGATGAAACTGCAGATGAAAGTGAATCCACAAACGCGCGTGATCGAAGAGGCTAAGTTCAAGACCTTCGGTTGCGGCTCGGCGATCGCGAGTTCTTCCCTGGCTACCGAATGGGTGAAGGGTAAGACTGTCGAGGAAGCGCTGGCCATCAAGAACACGGACATCGTTCGTGAACTGGCGCTGCCCCCGGTGAAGATTCACTGTTCGGTGCTGGCGGAAGACGCGATCAAAGCCGCACTCGGCGACTGGAAGAAGAAGCAGGGCGAAGCGGACTTGAAACCCGCGGAAGCCGCCACAGCGCACAACTAAACTGCAATCTGTTTGCCGCCGCGCCGCGCACGGCGATTCGTGCGCGGCCTCGATGCAAATAGGACGACAATGCACGCAGGACCACGACCATGATTCATGTATCCGAAAAAGCTGCCGTAAAAATTCGCGAGTTGCTGCAAAAAGAAGGCGTGCCGGCCGAGTCCGGCGGACTCCGCGTCGGTGTGCAGGGGGGCGGATGTTCGGGGCTCAGCTACGCGATGCGTCTGGATACCGAAGCGCGCAACCGCGATAAAGTGTTCGAAGAAAACGGCGCGCGCATTTTCGTGGATCCCAAGAGCTATCTATATCTTCACGACACCACGCTGGATTATCACGAGGACCTGATGAAGCAGGGCTTCGTCTTCCAGAATCCCCAGGCGGCGCGGAGTTGCGGATGCGGTAGTTCGTTTACTGCCTAAGCTGGGCAGCGGGCAGCGAGTGTTGAGTGACGAGATGTAAGCGGTATGCGTTTCGCGTTGAGCTGAGGTATTTCTCTCCTGTGCCAATCGCGTTCTTCATCCCTCGGGGGCGCTTCCGCACGAGACCAGACCCATGAGCGTCATACGATCCCAAGATGCACAGGCCGAGGGCATATCGGTCACCAGCTGCTGGAATTGCCGCGCGGCGGTTACGGGCGCGCATTTTTGCACGGCGTGCGGAAAGGTTCAGCCGCTGCCGTCGGGTGCGAGTTACTTCGCGTTTTTCGGATTGCCGCAGAAGCTGACCATCGAATCGGCATCGCTGGAAGGCCAGTTCCACATGCTGAGCTGGAAGCTGCATCCCGATAATTTTGTCCGCGCCAGCGAATTCGAGCGCAATTTGTCGCTGGAACGCTCTTCGCAGTTGAATGATGCGTATCGCACGCTGCGCGAACCGATTGCGCGTGTCGAATACCTGCTGGAGCACCTCGGCGTGCGCAAGGAAGGCACTACCAAGCAGCAGGCGCCACCGGAATTGCTCGAGGAAGTTTTTGAACTGAACGAATCGCTCGATGAATTGCGCGAAGCGCGAACCGCGGGCGGCGACGTGGCGGCCTTGCGGGGCCGGCTGGAAGCGGCGCAGCAGAATTTTCAGGAAGATCTTGACGATGTGGATGCGGAACTTGCGACGCTGGGACGCGAGTGGGACGCCGCAGTTGATTTCGGTGGTGAAGAGGCAAAGAAAACCGCGCTGCTGGGGCGAATGAACGAAGTGCTGAACCGACGCGCTTACATTCGAAACTTAGTGGCGGGCGTACAAAAGGAACTTGGGAGCTAACAAGCAATGGGACGCGTGGTTGGAATTGATCTCGGCACCACATTCAGCTTGATTGCGCATATGGACACGCAAACGGGCGCGCCGAAGTGTATTCCGGGGCCTTATGGCTCGACTTTGTGCCCGTCGGTAGTGAGCGTAGACCCAGACGGCAAAGTGATCGTTGGCGAGCCGGCGCGCGCGAAGCTGCTCACACAGCCTGAGCGCACCATTTACTCCGTGAAACGACTGATGGGACGCGGCGTCGCCGATGTGCAGGACGAACTGAAGATTTTTCCATTTCGCATTGATCCCGGCAGCGACAACGTGATTCGCGTGCGCCTGGGCGACAAGAGTTTTACCGCGCCGGAAATTTCCGCGTACATTTTGCGCGAGCTAAAATCTTGGGCTGAAGCCTATTTCAAAGAGCCGGTGGATCGCGCGGTGATCACCGTGCCCGCGTATTTCAACGACGCGCAGCGTCAAGCGACTAAAGATGCAGGCCGCCTCGCGGGACTCGAAGTATTGCGGTTGGTGAATGAGCCGACAGCCGCGGCGCTCGCATACGGCTTGCACAAACAGAAGCGCGGCCACGTAGCCGTTTACGATTTTGGCGGCGGCACGTTCGACATCTCGCTGCTGAAGCTGATCAGCACCAACGAAGGCGACATCTATCAGGTGCTTGCGACCAACGGCGATACGCACCTGGGAGGCGACGATATTGACAACGCGCTGCTGGATCTGGCGCGCCGCGAAATCCGCGAAAAATTCGAAGTAGAATTCGATCATCGCGGCGAAGCCATTCAGACGTTGCGCAAGAGCCTGATTCGCGCGAAGCACGAACTGTCCTCGGCGGAAAAAACCATCGTGCAATTTCCGCTGGAATCCAAGGGCATGTACATCCGCGAAATCACCCGCGCGGAATTCGACAAGTTGATTCGTCCGATCATTGCGCGCACCATGGCGCCCGTGAAAATGGCGCTCGCCGATGCCAAGCTCGCACCCAAAGAGATGGACGAAGTGGTGCTGGTGGGCGGATCGACGCGCATTCCGCTGGTGCGCAAGACGGTGGGCGATTACTTCCAGCGCGCGCCGCATTGCGAGCTGGATCCCGACGAAGTGGTGGCGCTGGGCGCAGCCGTGCAGGCGGACATTCTCGAGACCGGCGTAAAAACCATGCTATTGCTGGACGTGACGCCGCTTTCGCTGGGCATCGAGACCATGGGCGGCGTGATCGCGAAAATTATTCCGCGCAACTCCACGATTCCTGCCAGCGCGCAGGAGCTTTTCACAACCGGCGTCGAGAATCAGACGGCGATCGACGTTCATGTGCTGCAAGGCGAGCGCGAACTCGCGAAAGATTGCCGCTCTCTCGCGCGCTTCCAGTTGAAGACGCCGCCGGGACCGCCGGGCTTGGCGCGCATCGAAGTGAAATTCCTGATTGATGCCAACGGCATTCTGCAGGTGGCGGCGCGCGATTTGCGCACGAGCGAGCAGCATACCGTCGAGGTACAACCCAGTTACGGACTTTCGGACACCGAGATCGAACGCATGCTCGAGGAATCCATCGAGTACGCCGAGCAGGATTTTGCCGAGCGCCAGGTGATTGAAGCGCGCACCGAAGCGGAGACGATTCTCGCGGCGACGGATAAGGCGCTCGCCGACCCGCGTTCGCAAGAGATTTCGGCCGCGGAACTAAAGGCGATTGCGGAATCGGAAGCGCAGCTGCGCGCGGCGTTGGCAGGCAGCGATTACAAATTGATGCGCACGCGGATTGATGAGATCAACACGGCCACGGCGCACTTGGCCGAAGTGCTGATGAATGGGGCGCTGCAGACGGCTTTTGAAGGCAAGCGGCTGGACGACGTATAGACCTGCGTGTGAGCGAGCGCGGTTGGCATGGCTCGCAACGACGTTTGTTTAAGATGGGCGCTCGACCGTTCTGATTTTGTGATGAGCGTGTTGGGAGAGGAGCAGTACAGCATGGGCGGCAAGAATCCATATATTGAAGAAACAAAGTTCGCGCCCGCGACGAAGAAATATAATGTGACGTTTGTCAGGGAAGGGAAGACCGTCGAGATTGATCCCGAAAAAATTCCCTACGGCCACGACGGCCTGCCCGGCAGCATCTTGGACATTTCGCAGGGCTATCATCTGGGCCTGGATCACGCCTGCGGCGGCGTGTGCGCGTGCTCCACATGCCACGTGATCGTGCACGAGGGCCTGGATAGTTGCAACGAAGCGACGGATGCGGAGTTGGACCAGCTGGATGAAGCGCCGGGCGTGACGCCGAAGTCGCGGTTGGGTTGCCAGTGCGTGCCGGATGGAACCAAGGACATCGTGGTGGAAATTCCGGAGTGGAACAAGAATTACGCGAAGGAAGCCGAGCATTAGAATTTCGCGGTGCTTTGCACGTGGCACGTCGGCCGCAACATGCGCCCGGCGCACAAAAATTTGCATTCAGGAGCTGGGCGGAATGCCGAACACATTCGATTGGGACAACGCCGAGGAAATCGGCATCCAGCTGGCGGAGCAACACCCCGGCGTGGACCCGTTGACCGTTCGCTTCACCGACCTGCACAAATGGATCGTCGAGCTGCCCGGTTTTACGGGTGATCCGAAATTATCGAACGAAGGAAAGCTCGAAGCGATTCAGATGGCCTGGCACGAAGAATTTCAAGATAACCAGTAACGCAGTTCCCGCCCACGCCGCAGTACCGAGAACTTTAGCTCGAACTCTCACACGCACCTCTGCACGCGGTCCCATTCCTGATTCTGCAGTAGTCCAAATTGTCCACCGAATCGCGCCAGCCAGCTCCTGCATCCAATCCGGCAAATTGCGTCGGCGTGATACATTTTTGTTTTCAAGATCGAACGTGGCGCACTGAATCTGCCGGCCGGGAGGCACCACCATGGAAGCGGATCTCCGATTTCCCGTAGGGAAGTTTCAACGTCCAGCAGCGCCACTGACGGACGCTCAGCGTCGCGAGTTCATCGAGGCCATCGCCGCAACGCCAGCCCGGCTGAACGAAGCTGTGAGGAGTTTGAAACCCGAGCAGCTCGACACGCGCTACCGTCCCGAAGGATGGACCGTGCGCCAAGTGGTCCATCACGTTCCGGACAGCCACATGAACGCCTACATCCGTTTTAAGCTCGCGCTGACCGAAGACCTCCCCTTGATCAAGCCTTACGACGAAGCGAAGTGCGCCGAGTTGGGCGATGTGAAAGGCGCGCCCATCGAACCATCGCTCGCCCTCCTGGAAAATCTGCACAAGCGCTGGGTGCTGCTGCTCGGCACGCTGGGCCCCGCGGAGTGGTCGCGCAAATTCCGCCACCCGGAGCATGAGAAGCCACTATCGCTGGACGACACTCTCGCGTTGTACGCCTGGCACGGGAAACATCACGTAGCTCACATCACGTCGTTGCGCGAACGCGAAGGATGGCGGTAGAGCGGCGGAAATTGGAAAAGCGAAAATAGAAAATGGAAAGGCGTGATTGAAGCTGGCAGCAGTAGCAAAGGTAAGCAATTGGTTGAGCCGGTGTTCTTCAGTCCGCCCTCCCGCAAATGCTGACGACGAAGACCGACGATGACGGCCGCAGAAAACACGAACGATCGCCCTACGTGGAAGACCCTGTTGGCCTTCGCGATTATTTATTTTGTGTGGGGCTCCACGTTTCTCGCGATTCGTCTGGGAGTCCGCGAAGTTCCGCCGCTGGTTCTGGCGGCGATGCGTTTCTCGGTCGCAGGCCTGGTTCTTTTTGGCTGGGTACTCGCGCGCGGCGAACGCGCACCGACTATCCGTGAATGGCGCTCCGCATCCTTATTAGGGCTGGTGATCTTCGTTTTCGATTACGGCCTGCTGTTCTGGGCCGAGCAGCGCGTGCCTTCGGGCATCGCGGCCGTAATGCTGGCTACCATTCCCGTTTTTATGGCGCTGTGCGAAATTATTTTCTTGCGCACGCAGCGGCTCACGGTTCGCTTGGCCTTGGCGCTCCTGATCGGCATCGGCGGAGTGGGAGTGCTGATGAGCCACACGCTAAATCTAGGCGGCGCACCGATTGACAAGCTGGGCGCCACGGCGCTGATTTTCGCATCCATCAGCTGGTCAATCGCGTCGGTCCTCGCGCGCAAGCTCCCGCTGCCCAATTCCAAACTGATGAGTTCAGGCGCGCAAATGCTCTCCGGCGGAATCCTGCTGGCAATCGCTGCTGGCGCGTTTGGCGAATTTCGCGATTTTCATCCGTGGGCGGTTTCGCGCGGAGCGTGGCTCGCGCTGCTCTATTTGATCGTTGCGGGCTCGATCATCGGCTTCACGGCCTACGTCTGGCTGATCCATCACGAATCCCCCACAAAAGTCGGCACCTATGCCTACGTGAATCCGATTGTGGCAGTGCTGGTGGGATATTTCCTGGGCGGCGAAGCGCTCACCGCGCGCACCATCCTGGGAACTTTTCTGGTGCTGATCAGCGTGATAGTGATCACTACCATGCCAGCGAAGAAACCGGTGGAATCGGTCTTGGCGGAAGATGCCGCATAATTCCGGCGACCGCGGGATTCTGCACTGGAGAGAAACTCCACGTCCCGCGCGACCGGCGCGGCATTTTGTTAGCGCAATTTCTCGATCTGCTGCTGCACCTGGTTGCGAAATTCCAGCGGATGCGCCACTTCGCGAAACGGTTCGGAAGTTCCGCCTGTCCCAATCATCACAATCGTTCCATAACCCAGCATCCTGCCGCCCGTTGTTTCGCTCACTTCGATGCTCTCCACTTTATTCAACAGCATTTCGATGGTCTTGCGGCTCATCAACCCGGTTTTAATCACCACGCGGCGGTTGGTCACCGCCATTTCTGTGGCGTGGCGCCGCACCGCGCCCATCAGAATCACCACAGCGCCGCAAACGAGCAACGCCGCGCCGCCAGCTTCCGTGAGGTGCAACGTGTTGGCATCCAGTTCGCTGTGGCTGAAAGCGTAATAAAGCAGCAGTGCTCCGGGCAGCCCGAGCAGCAGAAATCCAATGAAGAGGTGCCCCACCATGACGACCCAATGCAGCTCCGTCTGATAAATCACTCTCTCGCCAGGGACCAGGTTCGATTCTACGTAGCTCATCTGCCCTCACCCTCGAACGACACCGGCGATCACTAAAATCGGCGCACTTCGTTCGTTATGCCTTGAGGCTATCATAGTGGCCGGCGAGTTCTCGCGCTGTCCAAAACACGACTGTTGACGACTCGCGTCATCGGCCATCGAAAGTTGCGCATCAGCCATTGACCCGCCCCTTGGTTATGCCTGCTTGTGAATTCCACCCGTATCTCTGATAATCTAACTACGTCTTGCCGCATTCCTCTGTGGCGCTATGGTGCAACGGTTAGCACGCGGCCCTTTCAAGGCTGAAATACGGGTTCGATTCCCGTTAGCGCTACCACGACTTTGGAACCGAAACCAAACAAAGCGAGTGGCAGAAGAACCGTTCATCGACTTGGCTTTGCATCCTTGTGCATAAGCAAATCATCCAACGGTGTGCAGGCTCAACGAGATCGTCGAGCCTTTGGTATCATCCGCCGTGAAGTCCGTAAGATAGAGGTTCAGATGTCCGAATATAAGAAAGACCCGGAGTCTATATCTCGTTTGTCTCCCGAACAGTTCCGGGTGACACAGCAGCACGGAACTGAGCGGCCTTTTGAAAATGCTTTTTGGGATCACCATGAACCAGGCCTCTACGTCGATATCGTTTCGGGCGAGCCGCTTTTTTCTTCGCTCGACAAGTTCGATAGTCACTGCGGCTGGCCGAGCTTCACCAAGCCAGTGGAACCCGAAAACGTAGAAGAGAAATCCGACATCAGCCACGGCATGACCCGTACCGAAGTGCGGTCAAGCCACGGCGACAGCCATTTGGGTCACGTGTTTGACGACGGCCCGAGCGACGCAGGCGGCCTGCGCTATTGCATCAATTCGGCGTCGTTGCGCTTCATCCCCTTCGACGAGCTCGAAGGCGAAGGCTACGGCGAGTACCGCAAACTCTTCGCAACTCAAGAAAAGGAGTAAACACATGGCGTCATCGCAAGAACAAGAACGGGCAGTTCTCGCGGGCGGCTGCTTCTGGGGCATGCAGGATCTAATTCGCCGTCGCCCAGGCGTGATTTCCACACGGGTCGGTTACACCGGAGGCAACGTTCCGAACGCAACGTATCGCAACCATGAAGGCCATGCCGAAGCGATCGAAATCATTTTCGATCCACAAAAGTTGAGTTATCGAAAGCTCTTGGAGTTCTTTTTCCAGATTCACGATCCGACAACGAAGAACCGCCAAGGAAATGACGTCGGAACCAGCTACCGCTCGGCCATTTTCTACACAACCGAAGAACAGAAGCGGATCGCGCAGGAAACGATTGCGGACGTTGAGGCTTCGGGACTTTGGCCCGGAAAGGTAGTCACCGAAATAAAGCCCGCGGTTGAATTCTGGGAAGCTGAGCCCGAACATCAAGATTACCTGGAGCGCATTCCGAACGGCTACACCTGCCATTTCGTCCGGCCCGATTGGAGCCTTCCGGACAGGAAGCTTGAAGCAGCTCGCAAGTCCGCGCACTAGTCGCCAGGTGGCTGCGTGGCCGGCCCCAGCAGTGGGAAAGCTAACAACATCACGCTTGGGACCAGCAAGGTCCACGCTGCTAAACGCGACACCAACGCTGTTCCAAGAATTGCTCCGCCGAGGAACGCAGTCCATACGCTGGCCAGCACAGTTGCGCGCGCCCAACGCGTATCCCAAGGGCCCTGCGCTTGTGGCAAGGGAGCGCGTTTAATTCCTAAAGCGGCGTGCTGAGCCAGGCTGTTCAAATCGCCGGTCACGAATCCCAGGCTCACCGTCTGTCCCCCCACATGTGTGATGGATGTATTCAGGACGCCCATCGCGGAGCTGAGTATCATAATGCTCAGCCAATCTGGCCACGCCCAGTAGGCAGCAGCGGTGCCAATAGCCAGCAAGGCCGCGACCAACGCCAAAAGCCGATGCAGCTGACGACGTTGATCAGCCTGCCCCACAAGCATCCCCACGAAGATGCCGAGTAGAAAAAACGGAATCGGGAGCAAACTATGTCCTGCCGCAGCGAGCTTGGCCTGGCCAGCGAGCGAACCGCCGGTGGTCGTGTTGCCGCTCATGAACGAGGCGAAAACGCCGAATTTCAAAAGCGTGTAGGAGTCCACGTACCCGGAGATCAGCGCCAGGCCGGCGGCTCCCCGCCATTGCGCCATTACGGAATTTTGTGATGACCACACGCCGATTCCGATGCGACCGAAGTCTTGAATATTTTAATTTCGGAGTCTGACACAAACTTCGCTTGGGGGTCTACAGGATTGAAATAACGTCGCGTCGGCGGACCAGCAAGAAATACGGTGTGCGTGGTGGCCTTCTGGTCCTCGGCGGCAGGATCGGCGTCGTTCCACCAGCCGGAAACGTTTCCTCGCATGTGCCCAGGCGCCGCATCGGGAAGAGAACTCATGCATCCAATAGGGGTAGCCGTTTGATGCCCGTTTCGGTTCCGAGCGGGAAATTGGGGACTCCATGCCAGATCATTCAGGTCTCACCGATACTACGCTTTCTATCTTGGACTTGGCGCACTTACGACAGGGAGGGACGGCTGAAGAAGCCTTTCACAACGCTCGCACACTGGCGCAGCGCGCGGAATCTCTGGGCTACAAGCGATTCTGGCTGGCGGAACATCACAATATTCGCGGTGTGGCATGCTCAGCGACGTCGGTCCTGATTGGTCACATTGCGAATGCAACCTCGACAATTCGCGTCGGTTCGGGGGGCATCATGCTGCCGAATCACGCGCCGCTAGCCATTGCAGAACAGTTCGGCACGCTCGAATCGCTCTTTCCCGGTCGGATCGATCTCGGCCTCGGTCGCGCCCCCGGCGGTGATTGGCAGGCGGCACGGGCTCTCCGTGGTTCCGCGCAGGACGCAGGAGATAATTTCCCAGCGCAGTTGGAGGAGTTGCGCCGGTATCTCGGCGAGCCACAACCTTCGCAGCGCGTGCATGCATATCCTGGCGAAGGCACGAACGTTCCCATCTGGCTACTGGGCTCGAGTGACTTTAGTGCGCAGTTGGCTGGAAAACTCGGTTTGCCGTTCGCGTTCGCCGCTCATTTTCAACCGGGACCTCTGATGCCGGCCCTGCACCTCTATCGTTCGTCGTTTCGTCCTTCTGCCGTTCTTGACCGGCCCTACGTGATGGTCGGAATCCCGATCCTGGTGGCAGACTCAGACGAACAAGCTCAGTTTCTAGCCACCACGCCAATCCAAATGTTTTTGAATTTAATCCGCGGCGTTCCCGGGCCGCTGCCGCCTCCCACAAGAAGCTTGGAGTGGACAACGGAAGAGCGGCAGATGGTGGCAGCAAAATTTGGCGCAGCGATTTTCGGCGCGCCCGAACAGGTTGCTGCGCAGCTGAATGCGTTTCTCGAGAAGACGCAGGCGGATGAGTTGATGGTGGTGACGAACACTTACAATTTCGAGGACAGGCTCCGCTCCTACGAACTTCTCGCGAATCTAGCCAAACAGGGACGAGCAGAGGCACGTATCGCCAGCACAGTCTGAGCGCAAGAAGTTGAGCCATTCCGAATCGCGGACTAAGGAGTCGAATGACACGAACACGATTGATCAGATTTATTGCAGTGATTCAGTCCCTTTTATTCCTGATACATCTTTTCCTTTATAAGACGTGGACATTTTCGCCCGCAGGCGGCGATACGCCCGGGGCGTTCTGGATCAAACTGGGAGTAGGCGTCCTGTCGGTGAGCTTTGTGGCCGCCTCGCTGCTCGCGTATCGCTACACCAACGCACCTCTACGTGCGTTTTACAGGGCAGCTGCGGTTTGGATGGGCATGTTAACGTTCCTCTTTTTCGCCGCTGTTTTCTCGTGGATCACTTTTGGAGTTGCGCGATTGGCGGGGCTGGACGTCAACTTCCATCGGGTTGTGGAATTACTGTTCGCTGCTGCAGCAGTAACTGGACTCTTCGGCGTGATCAACGCCAGCTGGACGCGGATCACGCGAACGACGGTGCGGCTCGCGAACCTGCCGGCAGCATGGCGCGGCAGAACGGCTGCGCTGATTAGCGACGTTCATCTTGGACATGTTCGCAACGGCGATTTCTTGCGGCGCATGGTCGCGAAGATCTTGAAGGAAAAGCCGGATGCGATTTTCATCGCTGGAGATTTGTACGATGGCACGGCCATTGATGCGCGGCGAGCAGCGGAGCCGCTGAACAAGCTCGTCGCGCCACACGGTGTTTATTTCGTCGCGGGAAATCATGAGCAATTTCGCGACGACAGCAAATATATGGATGCCATCACGGCAGCCGGTGTCCGCGTCCTACGCAATGAGAAAGTGGATGCAGACGGTTTGCAGATTGCCGGCGTGCCGTACCTAAGCGCGACGCACGGCGCACACTTTGCGTCGGTGCTGCGCGACATCCGATTGGATCATGATCGCGCGAGCATTCTATTGACGCATGCGCCTGACCATCCAGAAATCGCGGAGGCTGCCGGAGTTTCCCTGCAGCTATCCGGACACACGCATCTCGGGCAGTTCGTACCCTGGAGTTGGATGGCGCGCCGGGTTTACCGCCAATTTGTGTACGGCCTAAGCCGCATCGGGAAGATGCAGGTTTTCACTTCGAGTGGAGCGGGAACCTGGGGACCGCCTCTGCGGCTGGGATCCAATCCGGAAATTGTGGTGCTGCAGTTCGAGGGGACTTAGTCGCTTTTGGCCGAGTTGAAAAGCTGTCGGATGTTAAGGGAATCGGCTCGGGGCAAGTTGCATGTCGGACCGCGAACGCCGTGTTCGTTGCGACGATTCCCAGACGCGCCATGTTTGAACTGCGTCTGCACGCATCGAATCACACCTACTATATAATTCCCGCAAAATGCAGACCGCGCAGACCGACGGCGTGCGATTCCAACCCGCGAGCGATCAATCGCTGCTGATTTACTTCGGCCAACAGATCACTCCCGACGCTCACCAGCGCGTGCGGAAATTACTGCGCTTGCTCGCCCAGAAACCGATTACCGGCGTGCGCAACCTTAACCCCGCGTATTGCTCGATCCTCGTCAGCTTCGATGCGTTGCGATTGAACCACGCCGGCCTGGAAGAAATTCTGCGTGGCTATACCAACCGGCTCGACGCGCTGCGTCTTCCAAAAGGGCGAGAGCTGAAAATTCCCACGTGTTATGGCGGCGAGTTTGGCCCCGACTTGAACGAAGTGGCCAGTGTGCACGGATTGTCGCCCGCGCAAGCGATCGAATTGCACACCTCGGTGACGTACACCGTTTACTTTCTCGGATTTGTTTCCGGGTTCGCGTATCTCGGCGAATTGCCGGAGGCCCTCGCGACGCCGCGGCTGGATAGCCCGCGTCGCAGCACGCCGCCAGGCAGCGTGGGCATCGCCGGCAATCAGACCGGCGTGTACCCATTTTCGACGCCCGGCGGCTGGCGATTAATTGGCCGCACTCCCATCGCCATGTTCCGGCCGGATCGCAGGGCCATGAGCTTTCTCGCCATCGGAGACCGCGTTCGCTTCACGCCGATTTCTGCCGCGCAATTCGCCGCGTTGGAGCGCGGATGAAAACGATTCAGGTTCAGGCGCCGGGACTTCTGACCACCGTGCAGGATCTGGGGCGGCCAGGTTTCGGGCCCATTGGTGTTTCACCATCCGGAGCTGCCGATCCAATATCGCTGCGCCTCGGAAACCTTTTGGTTGGAAACGAGGAGAGCGCGGCCGGGCTGGAGATGATGCTGCTCGGCGGAACGTTTATTTTCCCCGAAGGTGCGATTCTGGCGTTGACCGGCTCCGATTTCAGCGCGACCTTGAATGATGTGCGCGTCAATATCGGCGCGTCTCTGTATGTGCGGCCGGGGCAAACGCTGCGCCTCGGTTCCACGAATTCGGGTGCGCGCTGTTATCTTTGCGTGCAGGGCGGAATCGCGGTGAAGCCGTTTCTGGGAAGCGCGTCCACGCATATCCTGAGCGGCCTCGGCGGATTCGAGGGCCGGCCGCTGCGGAAGGGCGATGTGCTGCGCATTGGGCGCTCGTCCAAGCGTTTCCGCAATAGAACTATCGCGCAGCTGGCATTGGAGAATTTTTCACGTCGCAAAGTCTTGCGCGTAACTCCCGGTCCGCAGGCTGATTGGTTTTCCGAATCATCGCTCGGCGCGTTTTATGCGGGCACCTATCGCGTCGGCGAGCAATCGAATCGTATGGGCCTGCGGCTCGAAGGGCCCGCCATCTCACAACGCGGCGCGAGCGAGATGATCACCGAAGGCGTTTCGCTCGGCGCCGTTCAGGTGCCCGCCGGAGGCTCGCCCATCATCCTTTTTGTCGAGCAGCAAACCACGGGCGGCTATCCGAAAATCGCGAACGTGATTTCCGCGGACCTTCACCGTGTGGGACAACTTCGCCCGCGCGATGAGATACGATTCGAACAGGTGACATTTGACGCCGCGCGATCTCTGCTCGTCGAACAGGAAAAATTGTTATCGTCCCGGGAGCTGATCCTGGTATGAAACGTATCGATCTGAATTGCGACATGGGCGAGTTGCCAGCAGCCATCGCCGATGGCACTCAGGAATCGCTGATGCCGTCGCTGACGTCTGTGAACATCGCTTGCGGAGGCCACGCCGGCGATTCCCAAACCATGAAAGCAACGATCGAGCAGGCGCTGCGTTGGAAGCTCGACGTGGGCGCGCACCCTGGATATCCCGACCGTGCAAATTTCGGCCGGCTGGAATTGCATCTGCCGCCGGAAAAAATCATCGATTCCGTTTTCGAGCAGGTTCGGGCACTCGCTGAAATTGCCGCGAATGCTGGCGCCCGCGTGACTCACGTGAAACCTCACGGCGCACTTTACAACCAGGCTGCGACGAACCGCGTAATCGCCCAAGCGATTGCCGATGGAGTCGCGCATTGGAGCCGGGACGTCGCGCTCGTGGGCCTGGCGGGTTCGCTGATGCTGGATGTCTTTCGTGAAGCTGGCTTCCGCGTGGCCGCCGAATCATTCGCAGACCGACGATACGAGGCCGATGGCACCTTGCGTTCGCGCAAATTCGACGATTCGCTACTACGCGATCCCGCGGAAGCAGCGCAACAGGCATTGCGCATCGCGGAACGAGGAAGCGTGGTTGCTCGCGGCGGCGCCGAGATCGCCACGAGCGCGCAGACCATTTGCATCCACGGCGACACTCCGGGCGCTCCAGCAATTGCCGCGGCGGTAGCGAAAACTCTGCAACAGGCAGGCGTCGCGCTCATCCCGCTCTCGCAGTTGCCGCGCGACGAATCGCGCGTCTAACTATCTCCGTCAGGTCCCCTTCGCAGTCGCGCGCTCTGCGACTTCTGCCACAGCCAGTAAACCGGCACGCCAGACAAAATAATTACCAGACCGGGCCAGGTGTATTGCGGCTTGTAACGCAACAATTGCACTTCGATGAAGGCAGCGAGCAAAAGGTACAGCGCGGGGAGCACCGGGTATCCGATCACCCGGTAAGGTCGCTCCATATTCGGCCGCCGGAAGCGCAAAATAAAAAGTCCCACGATCGTCAGCATGTAAAACATGACGACCGCGAAAACCAGAAAATCGAGCAATTGTCCGTAGGTCCCGGAAAGACACAAAACGCACGCCCAGACGCATTGAACCCACAGCGCAACCGCAGGAGTGTTGTGCCGGTTCACGCGGCCGACACTTCTGAAAAACAATCCGTCCGTGGCCATTGCGTAATAAACACGCGCGCCGGCGAGAATCAGTCCGTTGTTGCACCCGAATGTGGAAATCATCACGACGATGGCCACCAATGCCGCGCCGCTTGAGCCGATAACCACTTCGGCAACGGCTGTGCCCACGCGATCGCCGGCGGCAAATTGCAGTCCGCGGGCCAGCACAGACGTTCCGTCGGGAGCTCCAGCCAGCGGCAATACATTTAAATACGCCAGGTTGGCGAGAACGTAGAGCACCGTCACGATTCCGGTGCCAAGTATTAGCGCAAGAGGCAGGTTCCGCTGCGGATTTCGGACTTCCGATGCGATGTAGGTGACGTTGGTCCAGGCGCTGGATGAAAAAAGCGCGCCGACCATTGCCAGGCCCACCAGCGTCACCAGGCTGACCCACACAGTGTTCTCCCCGGCTTGATATCTGTGCAATCCGGAGAAGCTTGCGTTGCGCCAAAAATCGTTGAAGTTGGAATGGCGCGCCGCTTGCGTCGCGAACGCGAAACCCAGCAGCGTCAGTCCGCCCAGCGCCACAATTTTTACCGTCGTGAAAATATTTTGCACTCGCGCGCCTACGCGCAGGCCGCGTGTGTTCATCCACGTGAGAAAAACAATCGAGGAGATGGCCAGCAGATTCTGCGTGTTCAGCCCGACGTTGTAGGGTCCCAGCGCGCCAAGCCAAATTTTGTAGGGTCCGAATGTCCCCAACCTCCAGATCCACGCCGACGACGAGCACCAGGACCATACGACGCCGCTAAAGTTCGCGAAAGCCACAGCCACTGCCGCGATCGTGGCAGTCTGAATCACCAGCAGTGTCGCCCACCCATACAAGAAGCCCCACATCGCGCCCAGCGACTCGCGTAAGAAAATGTATTCGCCGCCTGCGAGCGGCATCGCCGCGGCCAACTCTCCGTAGCACAACGCCGCCATCGTGGTCATCAACCCGCTGACCAGCCAGACAATCAGCAGCAGCGCAGGGCTGTCAACTTGCCGCGCAATACCAGCCGAAACAATGAAAATCCCCGACCCAATCATCGAGCCTGCCACGATCATGCCGGCGTCCAGCAGGCCAAGGCTCTTGATCAGGCCGGACTCGACGACGGCGGTCGCCGCGATAGGGGCCGCCACGATGGGCGGATGGATGGGCTCAGGCATAGTCCAGAATTCGCAACACTACACCCGATAAGCGAGTCTCATGCAACTGCAATCTCGCCGCGCGTGCGCCTGCGCGCGCGTTGCCTTTCTAGAAACATGACCCCCGCACCCCGCAACAAACGCCGCTTGCGCGTGTTTAACTGGATCGCAGGGTTAAGCTCGAATCCTACCCCTGTTAAAGCCATTCCAATTCCACCTGAGGTGATTCTTCGAATGAAAACTCTTACTAAATTTGCAGTGATCGCCGCGGCGATCGCTTTCCTGCTCCCGTTCACGTCACAGAACGTCCGCGCGCAAGGCAAGCATCCGGCGTACTTGCACGCTCTTTCCGACCTGCGGGATGCGCGGGCACACCTGCAACGCCCCGACGGAGGCCCGCTGCATGCTGAAGAGCGCGCCGCCGTAGAAGAAATCGACCACGCCATCGACGAAATCAAGCGTGCCGCATTCGACGACGGCAAAAACATTGCGGACCGCCCTCCGGTTGACGCGCACAATCCCTGGGTCGGACGCTTGCATGATTCCCGCGAGCTTCTCGACAAGGCTCATCACGATCTCGAGAAAGAAGAAGATAATCCCGAAGCGCGCGGACTGCGTGACCGCGTGATTGGGCATATTGACCGCGCCCACCGTCACGTGGACGAAGCAATCGCAATCGCGGATCATCACTAGACGCCACGAAACAAAGTGCGGAACGAAAAATCCCCGGGCCGGCGCACTGCCAGCCCGGGTTTTTTTATTCACGCCGTCTTTGACGGATGCGCACCGCCTCCAAATGTAGAAAGCCCCAGCGCTCCCGCCGCTGCTGAATTTCTTTCCGGAGATTCAAATCTGTACTTATAACGTCCTGCATCACCTGCAGATCAATCTCGCTCGCCCCCGCCGCGAGTGAATCCGGCCAAAATAATGTAAAATCGTTCCGGTATCTGGGACCATGGAACAGCGCTCCCAGTTTCACCCGCGCGCCGTACAAAGGAGATTCACAGTGGCGGATTTAATGAGGACTTCAAACCCGGCTCTGAATGCCAGCGCATTTCAAGGCGCAGGGGTCGGTGTAGGCGAAGCCATGACGCTGCAGGGCACGGTGAACAAGACCGGCGTGCTTCTGGTCTGCGTCATCGCCACCGCCGCCTGGACCTGGAACATATACACCCATTCGCAGAATCCCGAGGCGGTGATGCCGCTGCTGGTGATCGGCGGGATCGGTGGATTCATCGTCGCGCTGGTGACAATTTTCAAAAGGACCTGGTCGCCGATGACCGCTCCGATTTACGCCCTGCTCGAAGGCCTGCTGCTGGGCGGCATCTCCGCCATCTACGATGTACGCTTTCACGGGATCGCGATTCAAGCTGTGAGCCTCACGTTCGGCACGCTCCTGGTCCTCCTACTTGCCTATCGCTCAGGACTGATTCCAGTGACGGAAAAATTCCGCCTCGGCGTGGTGGCGGCGACGGGCGGAATTGCGCTGTTCTATCTGGCGACGATCGTTTTGGGATTCTTTGGTATTCACTTCACCACGATCAACGGCTCCGGCCCGATCGGGATCGCTTTCAGCGGTTTTGTGGTGGTAATTGCCGCGCTGAACTTGGTACTGGATTTTGATTTCATCGAAAGCGGTGTGGCCGCCGGGGCCCCGAAGTACATGGAATGGTACGCGGGCTTCGGATTGATGGTCACGCTGATCTGGCTGTATCTGGAAATTCTACGCTTGCTCTCAAAGTTGCGCAGCCGCGATTGATCGTCTTGCTGCGCGGCTGCGCTTGGCACCTGCGGACCAGAAGCGTTACCCGCGCACAAATCCAGCCCCGCGCGTCATTCCCAGACGTCACGGATAGCCCCACCCGCCACCATCGCGAAATTCCGAAGCGCTCTGCTGGTGGTAGCCTGCCACCAGAAATGTAACGTTTCTACCCCGTCCATCTCGAAATGGAAATCGCAATTCCACGTCTCCTCACCTAAGTAGCTCTTCCACATAGACTTATCCATCGTCTCGGCGTGGCCTGGGAACTGCATCGTATCCACTGAATTCTGAGGCGCGCCCGCCAACTCGAGGGCGATTCGAGGGTGTAAGCGTGAGAGAACGGGTACTGAAACTACACAGCGGCACCCGCGCGGCAAACGCTCAGCGCGGCTCCACGATGATCGAGATGGCCGTCGTGGTCATGTTGATCCTGATCATCTCAGCGATGGCGCTGATTGCCTATCTGCCCACTTTGCAAGACGCGCGCTTCGACGCCGCGATGCGCCAAGTCGTCGATCAAATGCGCCAAGCCCGGGAATATGCGATCACTAATCGCCGCTACGTGCAGATCACTTTTCCCACCGTAGTCGTAGCTGGGAAAAATCAATATGAGGTCGTGCTACAGCAAAGGAATGATTTAACGGCCGGCGCCGGAGCAATCAATCCGATTTTGAGCACTGTGCCAATTCAATCTCCGGCTCAATGGACGTTGGCCATCGCCCAGGACACGCCGGACAACTTCAGCGGTGGTCCGCCAACTGGGCCCATCATGTTCGAGCGTCTGTCCGGCGGACCGGTTGGGGGAATGTTGTTCCAGAGCGATGGCGAACTCGTCGATGGAACCACGTTTCAGCCCATTGATGGGACCGTGTTCCTGGGATATCCCGCGAAAAATACGTCTGCTCGAGCAATCACAATCTTGGGTGCCACGGGCCGGGTACGCGGCTGGAAGGGCGCCGGAACGACATGGACCAGGTTCTGAAGGAGATCGGGAAAATGTGGCGAGAAAGAAAACTGCAAACCGCGAAGGGCTTCACGCTTTTAGAGACGATGATCTCTCTGGTAATTCTGGGTGTAGGCGTTCTGGGTCTGGCGGCGATGCTAGCGGACTCGCTGTCCTACATGCAGGGCTCAGAATACGATTTCATCGCACAGCAGAAAGCTGAAGAAGCGGCCGAAGCGATCTACACCGCCAAATACACGAACAACGCGACGTTCGCGCAGCTTTCCAATAACACCGCGGGCAATCCCACCGGACTTTTCAAGGTAGGGCCGCAACCGCTGTTGGTGCCCGGAGCTGACGGGCTCGTCGGTACGGTTGCCGACGCGGGTGGTAACCCAGCCTACGTCGTTTATCCCGGGCCGGACGGCAAACTCGGCACACCCGACGACGTGTACCAATCTCTGGGAGCCTTCAAGCGCACCATCGCGATTACTGCCGTGCCGGGCTACGCCAACAGCCTTAATCAGGTGGTGATCACCGTGAACTACAACACGGGCCGCTTTACCCGCAGTTACACACTGACCACCTACGTTTCAGCGTTCTAGAACCGCCAGGAGCAAGGAATGAAGCTGCAAAAAGGTTTCTCGCTGATCGAATTAATGGTCTCGATGGGAATTGTGGTTACCGTCGTAGCCATCGCCACTGGCTCGCTGATGCAGGCGGAGCATGCCACCACGGCTGTCGCTTATATGGCGAATACGCAGGAGAACCTGCGCGCCGGAATGCACTTCATGGTCCGCGACCTGATGCAGGCGGGCGAAGGAATCCCTCAGGGCGGCGTTAGCCTGCCTTACACGGGTGCTACCTCGCCGATCGCTCGCCCCGGCTTGGCCGCGGCCGGCACATTTCCAACGGCCTCCACCCTCCCGGCGATCACTCCTGGTTACCTGCTCGGGCAGGCCGCAACCGCTCTGAATCCCTCCACCGGTGCGACGGTGTTGGGCACGAATACCGACATCATCAATATCATCTACGCGGACAATGTTCTGCAGGACACGGCGGGAAACTACCTCTATAGCGCTCCCATCATCCAGGCCTTGCCGTCCACTCCGGTTTGCACGGGGACCATCAGCCTGACCGGCGCATCTGTCGCGCTCGACCCAGGCTGCTTCATCATGCCCGGAGCCACCAACCCCATCACCGTCGGCAATCTGATCATGTTCCACAACCAGAACGGAACCGCGCTGGAGTATGTCACCGGCATCGCCGGACAAACCATCGAATTTGCCGGTGGCGATCCGGCTGGATTGAATCAGACAGGCAACACTTTTGGAACCGTCGCGCAGCTGGCCACTAAGGGCGTGTTCCCACCCACTACCATCACCCGCGTCTGGATGGTCACTTACTACGTTAACGCGACCAACGCCCAGGACCCGCAACTGATCCGCCAGGTGAATTATCCGAATTATCCCCCCGGTGCACCGGTTAACCCCCCGACCGCGATAGCCGACGATATCGAAAACCTGGCGTTCAGCTACGCCATCACCAGCTCGACGGACCTGGCTGGCACGTACGGAGTCACGAACTTCACGAATGGCTCCGGAAACGCCCCACAGCCGATTCTCCCGGACACGCCGGCGCAAATTCGCGCGGTCAACGTGTTCCTGGCGGGCAGGTCCGAAAACACTTACACGGCATTATCCAACCCGGACTATCTGAGGAACAATCTCAGCACCCAGGTGAGCATCCGCAGCCTTTCGTTCACTAACCAGTTCACTACGTCTTCTTCGACCACGGCGCCCTAGGCCCGGTTACCAGCAACGCAGCACCGTGAATTGATTCTTTAAGGAGATCCGCTGTGAGAATGGACAGAGAAAAGGGAGTCGCACTGATAACGTCGCTGATGGTTTTACTGCTGATTTCCGCCATCGTGGTGGGCATGTGCTGGATGGTAATGACTGACCAGCGCCTCGGCGGCAATAACCAGAGCCGCGAGCTCGCGTTCTACGGCGCGGAAGCCGGCATGGAAAAAATGACCACGGACGTGGCCAATACCTTCTCCGTCAAAGGTGCGCTCGGCGCGGCTGATATCACTGCCATTACCGCCGCTCCCCCCAACGCGCTCCCTGGTATTCAATACCTGAACGCCGCCGGCGCTTCCACTTATCAAATCACTCCACTAGTTCCGGTATCGAATAATGCGACGATTCTGCCACCCAGCCCCTACGCCGGCATGCAAGGCCTGATCACGCCCTTCACCCTCACCGTCGCGGCGCAGAATACCTCGACCGGAGCAGAGGTAAAGCTGACGCGCCAAGTCCAGGTCGTCTCCATTCCCGTCTTTCAGTTTGGCATCTATTCCGATTCAGACGTGGCATTCTTCAACGGCCCTTCGTTTCAGTTTGGCGGCCGCACACACACTAACGGAAATCTGTGGCTCGCTCCTAACGACGGCCCGCTCTTCCTAGGTGATAAGGTCACAGCTGTGGGCCAGGTAATCCGCACCAATCTTGAAAACGGGACCGCGGGGACCGCCGGCGGCACCTACGGCGGATATGTCTCAATCGCTCTCAGTCCCAATCCCGGCCTCACAAATGAGCCCACCACCCAGCCCTACACGAACACATCCTGGCGCCAATTGGATTTCACCGAAGGCAGTGTTACCGGCACCAGCTCTTACGCCAACGTAAGCACCAGCCTGAACAATCCGACGTGGACTGGCACCGTACTTAACGCGTATAACGGTCAAGTCCAAAATGGCGTGCCGCTCCTCACCTTGACCTCTACCGCGCTTGGCGGCATCACTTCGCCAATCTCTTTGATCCGCAGAGCCGTGCCCGGCGAACTCGCGGCCAACCCGGCCGAGTTCAACGAACAATACTTCGGCGAGGCTACGCTGCGCATCTTGCTCGACGATTATCCTGCTGGCGTCAAGCCCGGCGCTGCCGGTGCTTGCCACAACGCCGACATGATGGGTCTGACTGCCGATTCGGTCACTTCATCTGATCCTATCGATTTGGCGACCCTGTCCTTTCCGTCATCTGCCGCCCTTGCAGCGCCCTCATTTTATAACGGTGCCAACAATGTGCCCGCCGGAGCCCTATTTCCGCTTCCAGTTTCAGGCGCTGCGGGTGGTACCACGTACAGCGCAACGGATGGATATTGGCTTATGAGCAGCGGCACAACCGGAGTCGTTAACACAAACAAGCCGTCGCCGACCATAACCGGCTGCATCAAAATCGAGTATCAGAACCTGTCCTTAGCCTGGACGGACATCACCACCACGATTCTGAATATGGGCTTCACCGGCAGGGACATCGCCCCGACCGGCACGTACAAAGGATCTGACGGCGCCACCAATATCACCTATACGAACCCGGGAGCCGGCAAATTGCCGTCGCTGCCGACCGGTACTGCGGCAGATTTTCCAGCCCAAGGTCCCAGCACGTCTGGCGCGCCGGCCACTATCCCGGTTGGCTGCACCGACCCCAGTCCGAATGCGATCATTCGCCTCGCCCGCGTTCGCGATAATCCTTCATATGACACTACGGGCAGCTGCAAGACCGCGATAACAAAGACGAATTTCAACGCTACGGACTTCTGGCCGATGGCGCTCTATGACAGCCGGGAAGGCCAATTTCGGCAGAATGACACCACCACCGGAGTCGTTGCAGCGGGTGGCGTCATGTATTACATCGAACTCGATGCCGCCAATCTCGCAAAATGGCTCAGGGCCCCCACAGGTGCGACGAACCTCAACAACAACACCGGCGGCTTCACCGTCTATTTCTCCGATCGGCGCGGTGAGCAGCCTGACACCCAAAATGGCGGTGGTCTAAAGACTGGCTCGTACGGCTTCAACGATATTGTGAATCTTAATGACGCCACCAACGGCTGCCCGAACAATGTGCTCGATCCGCCCTATGTTGCTCCCCCGGCCCCGTCTCAGGGAGAGGATTTCGAAGGCGACGGCGTCTTGCGCACCTATGGTGGCAGCGAAAACCCACCAACAACTGTCCTCGCCAATATCAACACTGGATTGTGGAATGCTGCTGGTTATATGAACGCGAGGCCAACCGTTTCCACAGGTGTGATGACTTTGGCCGCCGGTTGCACCGGTGCCCATCCCAATCGTCCGGACGTTAGCTACGTAAACCCGCAGGAGGCGCGCGAAAATCCACCGCTCCTTTTCCGCCGGGCTCTGAAAATTGTTAACGGCTCCACGCTGAACCTGGGTACATCGTGCGGCACGGTTGTTTGCGGTTTAACCATCGCCGCCGAGAATCCCGTTTACATTCAAGGCGACTACAACGCGCCGGTTGATGATGGAAGCTGGAGCGGAGCGAGCGTGGCTGCCGCGGTCGTCGGTGATGCGGTCACGTTTCTTTCGAACAATTGGAACGATGCCAATACGTTCGCCTTTCCCCAACACGTAAGCAATTCCGCCGGGGCGTTTATCCGTAATGCCGTCCCAACGGCTTACCGCACGGCCGTCATTGGCGGGAAGGGCATCCCGTTCAAGCAAATCGGTGGCACGGCGGACTTCGGCACTGACGGCGGCGTGCATAACTTTCTGCGCTTCCTGGAGTATTGGAACGTGAACTGCTACTACGAAGGCTCGATGGTGAGCTTCTTCTACAATCGCCAGGCAGTAGGAACTTACAAGGGGAGCGGCGTATATAGTCCGCCGAACCGCCGGTATAGTTTCGATCAAAACTTCGCTCTCGGGCCGCAGTATCTGCCACCGAGAACACCTCAGCTACGCTCGGTCAACACCATAGGGTTCTCGCAGGAGATTCTGCCGACCCAGTAACAACATTCGTACCCCGCAGCGCAATCAGCGGCTCCCGTACCTCCCGGGAGCCGCTTTTTTTTGCACCGCGTTCGAGTAGGTGCGAAGACTCGGGAATCTTTGTGGGTCGTGGCTTTAGTTCATCCTGAGAGCCTGCCTCCGGTTGGATCGGAGGGCCACGACGTGAACAGCGCCGAATCCCAGCGTCTTTAGCCGCTGAAGTTCCGCGTTGGCGGTTCTCATACAGACGTTTTTGTTGTCCGTGCGTCCCATCAAATCACGCCGTAGCATGTCGTATCACTGCGTGGCGCGAAGTATCACGGCGAAGCAGGCAGAACGCGCACATTAAAATTAGTGTTCACCGGCGGCGGCGTGCACGTCGGCGCCACACTGCTCGAGCAAAGTCCGGTAAACACATTACTGAAATCTCCCGGCAGCGCCAGGCCCACCAGCGGCTCCGCATATAGATTGTAGCTGTGGCCCACGGGTAGCCGCTGCAGATCAAACGAGCCGTCGAACTGCGTCGGCGGGCTTGCCGCATTGCAGCTCCAGCCGCCCAGCGTCCCCGCGATCACCGAGCCAGTGTCCGCGTCCACCGCGACGACGTGCGCCCCGACCATTCCCGTCACGGGCGAGCCAGGAGACGGCGCGGCAAACTGCGCCAGCGCGAACGGATTCGCCGGCACAATCCTCCCACGAATGGCACCGACGTTCAGCGTGTCGTTCGGGTCGGGATATTGCGCGCGGATCCCGGTGCGATCGTCGTCCGCAAGCGGCCCATCGGGCACGGAACCGGTGGGACGAAAACCGAGAAATTGTCCCGGTGGCGGCGCGAACGGAAACATGATGGCGCGAATCACCGCCGAATGATCCAGGCCCATCCAGTGTCCGAGCTCGTGTATCAGTAAAGATTCCAGGTCGTAAGCGCCCTGGCCCTGCGGCGTCCCGAGCGCACCCGGTGTGGCGAACGTCGCTTGCCCGTCATTGCGAAACAGCGTGTCCGCGTCCAGAATTTGTCCCGCGAATGTGGCGGGAGCGGATGCTCCCACAACGGCGCCGGGAGCATTCGCGGTGATGGTGCGGGTGAAAGCCAGCACGCCGCTGGTGAAGCCCGCGCTCGACTGGTTGAAGCAGATGGTGTTCAGCCCATCCACATTGTCTTCCGCGTCGTCCGTGCAGGAATTTGCCGCCGTCACCTGCTGCAACGGCGCCAGCAGGCCTGGAAACTCAGTCACGTTGAAAGTAGTGCCGCTGACGCCGGACCACGCGCCGAAAGAATCCGTAATCGCCTGCCCGATCTCGGTGATCTGAGCGGGCGTGTTCTGCGCCGCGACGGTGAGAATCGTCGGGCTCAGCAGCGCGGGCTGCGCCGTGCTCCAACGGCGATTCAGCGGCGCTTCCAGCGATAAATTCCAGCGATTCGGCTGTGGGCACCCGCCAGCCAGTGGAATCGTGGAGTCCACGGTGTAGGGAAACGCGCCGGTTCCGGAAGTTGCCGAGAGAAAAAACAGCACGATAGTTGCAAGCGCCAGGGCGCGCTTCATCTTTTTTCACCGGACTGCACGGCCAGCGCCGATTGCACGCGCATCCGCAGCGCCCCCACCGGAAGATTGCGAATGCCCTCGGCGTCGAATTGCCGCGTCGCCGGATCATAGGTATCAAACGCAGCGGTATCCTGCACCACGATCTCCGCTCCGCTGCGCGCATCTCGATGAATGCGAAACGTTCCCTGCACCCAGCTCACAATGGAATAATCGCCGCGCGTAGTGCTCTGCAGGAACAGGATCTCTTCCTCGCCGGGACGAAATCGCGGCACCCCGGAAACCGTCGAGCTCAGGTTTCCCACCGATCCGCCCAGCAGCCGTACAGTCAGCTGCTGCGCCGCGCCGGACGGCGCGCCCTTCCACGAATCCTCCACCGCAAACGATGTGAATGTCCAGATTTCACCGCCGTCCCACGCCGCGGAATTGCCGATGCACTGCGCCCGCACCACCAGCTGCGCCGCCTGCGTCATTTTCGCGACGCACATGCGCTCCAGCGTGGTGGCGGAAGCGCTCATCGTCGCGCAAACCTGCACCGCCGCAAGCAAAGGAACAATCGTAATATTTCGCAATCGCATATTCATTTCATCTCACCTCGCCTCATCTCACCTCCAGCATCCCCGTGGACACCGCGCGATCGTTGTTCAACGTAGTGATGAACAAAGTCCGTACGCCCGGCAAAGTTGCGCTGGAAATTTGCAGATCGAGCTCGATCGTGTTCGGAAAAAGTCCAGTAATGGCCGAAGCCGTCACAATAATGTCGCTGCCGCCCGACGCTCCACCCGCTCCGCTGAACGAATAAACAAACGTGGGATCCAGCAAGTTGCCGTGGATGCACAAGCTCACCGCCGCCGACCCGGATGCAGGCCGCGTCACCGTGAGCGGCGAGCCTTGAATTCCACAATTGTTTCCACCCGTCAGCAGTCCAATGGTGTCCACATCAATCGCCGCTGACGCCGCCGCCGTGGTAGGCTCCGGAACCGTCAGAACGATAGGCGTAGCCGCGGGCTGGTCGCTCGAAAGCGCAATCGTCCCCACCGAGATATCGAACGGAACAATCACAAACGGCACGGGATTCGAGAGCGCCCCATTCGGCCCGGGATTTTGCACTTGAATGGTCAGCGTCCCGGCGGATTGCACGTCTGCGGGATTCAGTCCCGTGGCACAACTGGTTACCGCCGCGCAAGTCGTGCCGCGCGTCACACCGTTAATCGAGATGGCGGATGCTGCGCTGCCGCTGCCGGCCACAAATCCGCTGCCCTGCACCTGCAGCGGAAAACTCTCCACCGCTCCCGCAAATACGCTCGACGGTAAAATCACTTCGATCGTTGGCCCGCTGGTGATCGCCACCGTCGCGCTCGCCGAGTCACTCCTATTGGCCTGGCTCGTAGCCGTCACCGTCACGGCATTTGGCGAAGGCGCGGCCGTGGGCGCGGTGTAAAGCCCTGCGGAATTGATCGAGCCGCAAGCAGTCCCGGAGCAACCCTGCCCCGCCACGCCGCTTTGCACGCTCCAAGTGACGTTCGTGTTCGTCGTTTCCGTGACCGTCGTGAAAAATTGTTGTGTCGAAGCCGCTCCGCCGGATGGAGCCACGAACGCATACGCCGGCGAGATGTTTACGACTACGGATTCGTGCACGCCGGAAATCGTAATCAACGCGCTCGCGCTCCTGCTGGCATCGGCGGCGCTGGTCGCCGTCACCGCCACTGGATTTGCTGTGGGCGCGGTCGCCGGCGCCAGGTAATCAACGCTGCTCGCCCCGGCGCCCGCTGGAGCGACGCAGGGACTCGACGCCTGCTGGCAAATTTGTCCGACCGTCGCATTCCCGTTCGCGATTCCATTCACGCTCCATGTTACGGACGTGTCCGAAGTGTTGATCACCGTCGGCGTAAGCGTCACGCGCTGCCCGGTGGCGATTGACGCGCTGACAGGCAACACGCTCACCGTCACATTGCTGACGATGGTGATCGTCGCCGCGAGAATCGTGCCGCCTTCCATCGCGTGAATCGTCACCGGATTCGTCGTTGGCAGGTTCGCGGGCGCCGTGTAAGAAGCGCTGGCCAGGCCGGTCACCACAATTGTGCCCGCCACGGAATTGCCGCCGGAGATTCCGTTCGCGTCCCACGCAACCTGCGCTCCTCCACTGCCGCAGAAAGTTGCCGTGAACGTCTGCACCCGCCCCAGTGCCACTTGCACGTTGAGCGGCGCAATCGCATTAGGTTTGGCGCACGCAATCGTCACCAGCGCGCTGCCCGCCTTCGTAGGATCAGCCACGCTCGCGGCCGTCACTGTAACTGTCGCAGGGGAGGGAATTGCCGCGGGAGCGGTGTACACTGCGGACGTCGCGCCATTCACCAGGATCGTTCCCACCGTCGCATTGCCACCGGCGACGCCATTCACGCTCCACGCGACGCCGCTCGCAAGCGAGCCTGTTCCAGAAATACTCGCGGTGAAAATCTGCGCGCCACCTGGCGGTAGAATCACCGTTGCCGGCTGCACAGAGACTCCGATGCCGGGCTGCAACGTGACCACCGCCGACGCGTGGTCGCCCGGATTCACCTGGCTGATCGCCGTAACCGTCACGCTTGCCGGACTGGGCATCACCGCCGGAGCCGTGTACAGCCCGGCGCCAGACACCGTGCCAGAAATCGTATTTCCATTCGCGACACCGTTTACCTCCCACTCTACGGTGTCGTCCGTCGAGCCGGTAACCGTCGCTTGAAACTGCTGCGTAGCCCCCAACGCCACCAGCGCGCTCGTAGGTTGCACCGAGACGCCGACGGAAGGCTTAGGCGGAGTACCCGCATATCCGCAGCCACCAATCGCGAACAATGTGACGATAAAAACCGCCGGCGCGTGGAGTCGTTGGCGCAATGCGTCGGAAAATTCCGTAGCGCTCAGACGTCCGCTCGATTGCGATGTCTCCCGCCACGGCTCGCTCGTATTGAGGATCTTCATGGCCGCGAACAACAAACGCACGCGTTGTGCCAAAGCGACGCACATGCTGCCATCGCAGAATTATCGCGATCACTAGCGAGCCGACGCGTCGAGGCACAGCCAAAGTCCGCAAACGGCGATGGTTAACAGCTCTCGCTCCGCGCTTCTCCAGATCAAAACGCGCGGAACACAGAAAATTTTGATTCCCACGCAGAGTCACTCGGTCCCGCATTGGTGCAGAATCGCAGCACCGGATTCCGATTTGGGAGAAAACCTGCCGCCACGCCCGCGCGCGCATTCTCTCGAGAAGTTGCGTCATGAATGCCTTATGTGGAAGGGCGGGGTTCTAGCCCCTGAAGCTGCGAGTTCATCATCGAGAGCTGACTTGCCGCAGCGGAGCGGTTGACACCAGGCCGCCCCAGCCGAATAATACGCCCATGTCCAAGCCCGAAACCGTCCGGCGCATCAAGAGCTACTCAGCCGAGAACGGCTACGTCTACCAATATCAATTTCAAGATGTGCACCCGGCGCAACGCGACGGCGCGAAGGGCAACGAATTCGTCTATTACGTTTCGGCCGACCGCAAAACAATGTTCCCCATCCGCATCTTCGTTCCCCGCGAAGCCCTTGACCAATGGACCAAGCAAACCGGCCGCGCCCTCACCGGCACAGAAGAATACGCCGTAGCAAAAATGCGCTTGTTCCAAGCCCTCGACGAAATCTCCGATTTTGCCACCACACGCCCCGAACTCACCGTGGGCGCTGCAAACTTGCCATCACTCCTCGAACGCCTGGATTTGTAATTCCGCGGGGATTTTAATTCGAAACGCAGGAAGTTAACGACGCTACACCTTCGCTACAATCGCGTGCAGCGCCGCCTCTAAATTTTCGTAGCGAAATGCATAGCCGTACCGCGCTAAGCACACCGGCTGCACGCGCTGGCTCGACAACAGCAGCGCATCCGCCATCTCCCCCAACGCCAGACGCAACGCCAACGCCGGCGCAGGAAAAATTGCCGGCCGGTGCAGCGCGCTCGCCAGCACACGTGTGAATTCCGCATTGCGCACCGGCTCCGGCGCTACCACGTTCACCGGACCGTTCCAGCTCGCATCACCCATCGCCGCGCGCAACACCCGCACTGCATCCTCCAACGCAATCCAGCTCATCCACTGTTTCCCGCTGCCCAGCCTCCCGCCAGCGCCAAATCGGAAGGGCGTCAACATTCTAGGCAACGCGCCGCCATCCACCGAAAGCACAATTCCAAATCGCATAATCACCGTGCGTATTCCGGAGGCCGCCGCGCGCGCCGCCTCGCCTTCCCACGCGCGGCACACAATGGACAGAAAGTCGTTGCCGTGCCCGCTCGATTCCGTCAACACTTCATCGCCGCGGTCTCCGTAAAATCCAATCGCCGAGGCGCACGCAAATACGCGCGGCGGTTGCTTCAAGTGCGTCAGCGCATCCACCAGCACGCGCGTCGAATCCACGCGGCTGCTGCGCAGCACCTGCTTGCGTTTCGACGTCCAACGCTCCCCCCCAATGCTCGCGCCGCTCAAATGCACCACCGCGTCAAATCCTTCCATCGCTGGCACGTCCACCGACGCGCTCAGCGGATTCCACGGCACGTCACCCGGCGCCGTTTGGCTACCCGGACGCACCATGCGCGAAACAGTATGCCCATCGCCGCGCAACGAACTCGTGAGCGCCGTTCCCACCAGCCCGGAGCCTCCTGCAATCAGAACTTTCATCGCACTTCCTCTCCCACCCCACGCGCCCCGACACCCGTTAATCTAAACTACGGTGCGCCACCCACGCCGTCAAGCGGACAGCAGACACCGCGCACGTCCCTTTTCCGTTACCTGCCCGCTCACCGACGCGACGAAAAATTTCGCAACCAGCCGAGGACGCGCGCACCCATGTAGTATAGAATTTGTGATTCTTCTACGGGGCGTGAATGGCAATTACCGGGCGGGGCGCGCGAACGGCAATCATCTTGGCAAGCATCTTCATATTTCCCGCCGCAATTTCCCGCGGCAAGCAAGAAAATCCCGGCATCCGCGGGTTCGCGCCTGCGCGCGTCGCCGCCGAACGCGTCCTCGAGCAGCAGCTGCGCGCCATTCCCGATCCCGTGCGAGCCGAAAGCAATTTGCGGCACATCACCAGCGAGCCGCACATGGCCGGCACCGAAGCCAGCCATCGCGTGGCGGAATGGCTTCGCGACCAATATCGCAGCTACGGCTTCGATGCTGAAATCGTCAGCTACAGCGTGTGGCTCGCGCAACCCCGCGAAATCAAGCTGGAGTTGACCGCGCCCGACAAAAAGATTCTTGCCACTCCCGAACAACCGTTCGAAGTGGATCCAGACACCTTCAATAAAAATATCGTGGCCGGCTTCAACACCTTCTCGCCTTCCGGAGACGTCACCGCCCCAGTCGTCTACGTGAATTACGGCACGCAGGCAGATTATCGCGAGCTCGACAAGCTGGGAATCAGTGTCGCGGGAAAAATCGCCATCGCCCGCTACGGCGGCTGCTATCGCGGTATCAAGACAAAACTTGCCGAAGAGCACCAAGCCCTCGGCCTGATTATTTACTCCGATCCCGAAGACGATGGCTATGTCGCCGGCGACGTATTTCCCAACGGCCCGTGGCGTCCCATGAGTGGCATCCAACGTGGCTCCATCGAATACACCGAAATCTATCCCGGTGATCCGCTCACGCCCGGTGTGGCCGCAACTCCCGACGCCAACCGCCTCGCCCCCGCTGATGCCACAAACATGCCGCGCATCCCCACCCTCCCCATCAATTCGCAGGATGCCTCTGCAATCCTCGCGAATCTCGATGGCCCGCACGTTCCGCGTCAATGGCAAGGCGGTCTGCCCTTCACCTATCACATCGGCCCCGGCGCAGCCGTCGCGCACCTGAAGCTGGTGATGGATTATCAGCAGCGCCCACTCTACGACGTCATCGCGAAACTGCGCGGCACAAACGACGGCGAATGGGTCGTCCTCGGCAATCATCACGACGCCTGGGTTTACGGCGCCGTGGATCCCGGCAGCGGCACAGCAACGATGCTGGAAACCGCGCGCGCTTTCGGTGAATTAGTCCGCGCCGGATGGAAACCGCGCCGCACCATCGTCATGTGCGAATGGGATGGCGAGGAGCCCGGATTAATGGGCTCAACCGAATGGGTGGAAGCAAATCGCGCCGAGTTACAAGCCAAGGCCGTCGCCTACCTGAACACGGACGTCGGCGTCGCCGGCCCGAATTTCACCGCTTCCGCCACGCCGTCGCTGAAAGAATTAATCCGCGACGTCGCCCGTGAAGTCCAGGATCCCCGCGACGTGCGCAGCGTTTACAATGTCTGGCTGGACCGCGCCACCCGCCAGCAGGAAGAGCCCAGCGGCATTGCGCGTCCTCCCAGCGCGAAATTCACCGCGCCAGGAGAAGCTCCCATCGAAGCTCTCGGCGCAGGCTCGGATTTCTGCCCGTTCTTCGACCACGCCGGAATTCCTTCGCTCGACGCCGGATTCATCGGCGATTACGGCGTCTACCACTCTATGTACGACGATTTCTTCTGGATGAAAAAATTCGGCGATCCCTCGTTCGAATATCACGCCGCGCTCGCGAAAATCCTGGGCACGTTGGCGCTGCGGCTCGACGAATCCGACGCGCTGCCGTTCGATTACTCCGCCTACGCTGCAGAAATCACCCGCTTTACAAACGACCTGGCCACGCGCGCCGCGAAGCAAGGAATCGGCGCCGCCGATGTGCCCGCGGTTTCAGACGCCGCCGCACAACTCGCGGCGTCCGCAGGCCGCGCATCGCTCGCGCTACAGCAACGCGCGAACGCGTCATCAAATCCCGCGCAGCAAAATGCATTGAACCGCGAACTCGTGAGCGTCGAACAATCTCTGCTAGCGCCAGACGGCCTGTCAGGCCGCACCTGGTACAAGCACACCATCTACGCCCCCGGCACCTATGCCGGATACGCCGCCGAAGTACTCCCCGGCGCGAACGAAGCCCTCGACCGCCAGGACGCCGCCACCTTCGCCCACGAATCCGCCGCCCTGGCCGCAGCCCTGCGCCGCGCGTCCACCCGCCTCGACGAAGTCGCCCGCACAGCGTCCTCGGCCAGCCAGTAGCCAAGACCAATGCATCAGTTTTGTTATTCCCCGTTGCCGCGCTGGAACCTAATTGTACGCACTTTATGTCCGTTGACTTGCCATCCGACGCAACCTAAGATGTTCGCGCAATGCGGGCTTCCTCAATTCCTCTCGGCCACACAATTTTCCGCTCAGCAATTATCGAAAAGTCCGCTGGCCGCCGCATGAATACGGTCTCAGATGTGAAAGATTCTGATACGCGCGCGTCGCGCTGGAGGAAAACGATGTTGGGTCGCAGAATCGCAATTCTGTTCGTGGCGCTGGTGTTAGGCGCAGCCAGTGCGCTCGCTCAGACCAAGCCCGATTCGCCCGAATTCGACGTCAAAGAGCATTACACGAAATACGAATACCGCATTCCCATGCGCGACGGCGTCCACCTCTTCACCACCGTGTACGTTCCGAAAGATAGCTCGCAATCCTATCCATTTCTAATCAACCGCACCCCGTACAGCGTTGCTCCCTATGGCGTGGATCAATATCGCGCGCGCCTCGGTCCGGCGGCGGAGTTCGACAAGGCCGGCTACATTTTCGTAATGCAAGATGTTCGCGGCCGCTACATGTCCGAAGGCACATTCGTCGAAATGCGCCCGCACATTGACAACAAAAAATCGAATCAAGACGTGGACGACAGCAGCGACCTCTACGACACCATCGAATGGCTGTTGAAAAACGTGCCCAACAACAACGGCAAGGCGGGCATCTGGGGAATTTCCTATCCGGGATTTTTCACTTCGGCCAGCATGATTGACTCCCATCCGGCACTGAAAGCCGCATCGCCGCAGGCGCCCATGACCGATCTGTTCAAGGGCGATGATGCTTACCACGGCGGCGCGTTCATGCTCGCCGCAAATTTCGGCTTTTACGCTTTTTTTCAGCCCCAGGCCAATCCGCAGTTGCCGCCAAAAGTCCGCGTACCTTTTGATTTCGGCACGCCCGATGGCTACGAATTTTTTCTCAAAGCCGGCACGCTGGAAAACCTGAACAAGCTGCTGGGCCCTCAGCAAGCACTCTGGCTCGATCAAGTGCATCACGATACCTACGACGATTATTGGAAGGCGCGCAATCTCGCCGCGCACACGAAAAATATTCACTGCGCCGTGCTCACCGTTGGCGGCTGGTTTGACGCCGAGGATTTGCAAGGCCCCTTCACCTTGTTTCATGCCATAGACCACGACGACCCGGAAATCTTCAACGCGCTCGTAGTCGGCCCCTGGGTGCATGGCGGCTGGGCGCGCTACGATGGAGACCACCTCGGTCGCGTCAGTTTTGCCGCGAATACCGCAGACTACTATCGCAAGAACATCCTGTTTCCGTTTTTCGAACAGCACTTGAAAGGGAATGGCAACCCAAAATTGCCGAAAGCCTACGTGTTTGAGACGGGCACGAACGTGTGGCGGCAGTATCCGTCGTGGCCGCCAAAAAACACGGAAACCAAGACGCTCTATTTTCACGCGAATGGCGTTTTGTCTTTCGAGCCGCCAAAAGAACAAGCCGCTGCGTTCGACGAATACGTCAGCGATCCGTCCAAACCCGTGCCTTTCGTAAACTACGTCGCGCAGGAAGTGCCGCAGGAATACATGCTCTCGGACCAGCGCTTCGCAGCGACCCGGCCAGACGTGCTCACTTATCAGACCGAAGTGCTGCAAGAGGATGTGACGGTTGTAGGACCGGTGTCCCCGCGCCTGTTCGTTTCCACCAGCGGCACGGATTCAGATTGGGACGTAAAGCTGATCGATGTCTATCCGCCCGATTATCCCCAGAGCAAATTAGATGAGCCGCGTCCGGAAGACAAAGGCAAGCCGCTGACCGATGTGCCAGCGCCGCCCTTCACGATGGGCGGATACGAACAACTAGTGCGCGGAGAACCATTCCGGGGAAAATTCCGCCACAATTTTGAAACTCCTGAACCATTCGCGCCGGGCAAGGTAGAGGAAGTATCCTTCGCGATGCAGGACGTGAACCACACCTTTCGCCGCGGCCATCGCATCATGGTGCAAATTCAAAGCACCTGGTTTCCGCTCACCGATCGCAATCCGCAAACCTTCCTGAATATCCCCGATGCCAAACCGTCCGACTTTGTAAAGGCCACCCAGCACGTGTATCACGGCCAGGGCCAAGCCTCCGGCATCGAGACCAACGTGCTTGTGCCAGCCGCCGCTGTAGCCGACAAAAAATAATTCGACCCGCCAGTTTTGGGTTTTGCGTTGCGCCGTTCACATCCCGATGCAATTGCCACTACCTCTGGCATTGCGTTTGCATCCCGCTTTTTGGCTCGCGCTCAAACAGTTCATGCGCGGAGCGTAAATGGCGTGGAAGCACTTACATAACAAATCGGGAGTGTGACATGACATCGCATGCGCGTAACCATCTCGCTCGGCTCGTTCCAGTTTTCATAATCGCGGTTTTCGTTTCATGGATAGCCGCGCCGATATTCGCGCAAAGCACGGTCGCGACCGGCAGCATCCAGGGCGCGCTGACCGACCCCAGCGGCGCAGTCGTCGCCGGAGCCAAGATCACCATCACTAACAAAGACACTGGCCAGGTCCTCCACGTCACTACTTCTTCGGCCGGCACATACAATTCTGGCGCGCTCGTACCCGGCGAATATTCGGTCCGCGCCGAAGCCACGGGATTCAAGACTACGGAAGAAGGCGTCGTAGTGAAAGTGGGCGTCGTGTCGGGCGTGAATCTTAGCCTGGAGGTTGGCGCGGCAAACACCGTCGTCACCGTTGCTGAGCAATCGGTGGCAGTCAATACCGAACAGGCCACCGTCCAGGGAGTTTTGAACAAGGATCAGATCGAAAACCTCCCCGTCAACGGCCGGAACTTTTTGGATCTCGCCCAATTGGAGCCCGGCGTGCAAATTCAAGATGGCGCCGATTTCGATCCCACCAAGGTTGGCTTCTCTTCCATTTCCGTTGGCGGCCGGTTTGGACGTACCGCGCGCATCGAAGTGGACGGCGTGGACGTCAGCGACGAAACCGTCGGCACCACCACGGAAAATATCCCCGCCAGTGCGATTGACGAATTTCAGATCAGCCAGTCCACTCTCGATCTTTCCAACGAACTGACTTCATCCGGCGCCGTAAACGTCACCACCCGCTCCGGAACCAACAACTATCACGGCGAAGGCTTCGCATTATTTCGCGATAGCTCTTTCTCTGCGGCGCTGCCTACGCCTCCGCCTCCTCCCACGCTTGACTCCCCATATGCCAGGAATCAGGACGGAGGCAATTTCGGTGGACCGATCCTGAAAGACAAAGTGTTTTTCTTCCTCGACGCGGAACATACCAATCAAAACCTCGCGGCGCCCGTAGTAGCGGCCGCCCCATTCACTCCCTATTCGGGGAACGTTAGTAGCCCTTTCCGCGAGACCGACTACGACGCGCGCCTCGATTTCAACCTGTTTAAAAACGTCCGCATGTTTTATCGCTTCAGTTATTTTGACAGCAGAGCGCTGGCCACCGGGGGCACCGTTGGTTTTCAACCATTTCAAGACAAGAATTACACCAGAACGCACGTCATCGGCGCCGATTTCACTACCAAGGGCAACTTCACGCACAGTTTTCGCTTTGAGTACCTGAAATTCATCAACAACCTGGGGGACACAGTTCTCGGCTCGGACCTACCGTTCGCGAATTTTCCAGTCAGTCTGAATTTCACCAGCTTCGGATTCCTCACCGGACCCAATTTCCTCGCGCCGCAGCAAACCTTCCAGACCGATCGCCAGTTGAAGTACGACGGCAGCAAGCTCCTCGGCTCGCATATCCTCCGCTACGGCGTCTCTTACAACCGCCTCCGCGGTGGCGGCCTGTTCTCTTTCAGCGCCATTACTCCCAACGTTCTCCCGATTGGTAGCTCGGACGAGGTCGCCGCTGCAGCCAGCGGCCCGTTCACATGTCCCGGTGGACCAGCAATGCAAGGAGCCGCTTGCCCGCTTAACTATCCTGTGGACAATGTGACGCTGGGCAACGGGGAAGAATGCGACACGGAAATCCCCGCCTTCAATGCGCCGTGCAGCGGCACTCCGCCAGACAATCGCATCGGTCTCTACGTCGGCGATAGCTGGAAGATCAAGCCGAATCTGAACATCACCTATGGTCTGCGTTACGTCCGCGATACTGGACGCACAGATAGCGACCTCCCCGGCTTCACGGGTACTGCGGCCACCGAGCTAAACGCCGTGATGCCTGGCTTAGCCAACCGAGTGAACCAGCCGAACCACAACTTCGGACCGCAACTTGGAATTGCGTGGGATCCGCGCAATGACGCAAAGACCGTAATCCGCGCCGGCATCGGCGTTTTCTATGAGAACGCCATATGGAACAATGCCGAGTTCGATCGTCCCGAACGCCTCGCGACGGGCGCCTTCCTCGCCAATCCCACAGCGTGCACAAGCGGCACGGGCGCGGGTGTCCCTTTCTCCGTGGCTGGCGGCTCGCCCAATCTGGAATTTCTCGGCGGCAGCTCCACCACCGCAGGAGTTGTTTGCAGCTCGCTGATCGGCGCCACACTTGGACCCAGCGCCGGCAACTGCAACGGGTTGACCTCGGCGCAATGCATCGCAGCCTTCCAAACAACTTACCAACAGGCCTCGAAGGCCGTTGGCGCTAGCGCCCCGAACCCGTCTTACATTCCCAATCTGATTGCCAGCGGTTCGGCAGTCCCCCTCGGAGCCTTGGCGCCCAACTACCGCACGCCTTACTCAATACAAATGAATGCGGGCATACAAAGAGAACTGCGTCCCGGCATGGTTCTTAGCGTGGATTATCTTCGCAACGTTGCGTTGCACTACCTGATTGGCGTTGACCTGAATCACAGTGGCGATACCAGGTTCTTCAATAAATCCGCCGCCCAGCAAGCTATCGCTGCCACGCTCGGCGCTTGCGGCGTACCAACCATTGACGCCGCCATCGCAGCCTGTCCCGGGTTGCATCCTGCAACCGCAACGAGTCCGGCTGGACCCGCCACCATGTCAGACTTTGGTGGCTTCGGCCTTGATTCCGCGGCGGACCTGGGAATCAGCGGTTGCCAAACTGGATTGGGTACGCCCTATCCGTGTGCCTTCACGGGCATTAACCCGGATCTGGGGCTTGTAACCTTCCTGCAGCCCATTGGCCGCTCGGTCTACAACGCCTTGGACGTGAAGCTCGTTGACAATGTGAAAACCCCCTTCCGCGGCGTCAAGTACCTCAATTTCCAGTTTGCTTATGCCTTGTCGCGCTTCACCAATTGCGGCGCAGCGCTCTCCACTTCCGCGGGCACTTCCCCCGCAGCCGCCGATCAGGACTTCGTCAATCCCACCATTGACAACGATCATCCCTGCGGTTTCAGCGGACCATCCGCTCTCGACCGCACTCATCAATTTTCGTTCGGCGGTTACGCAGACTTGCCATTGCATTTCCGGCTCGGCACCATTTTCCATTTCGATAGCCCACTCGCCAGCGCGCTCGCAGTGCCGGTTACGGGCAATGGTGCCGGTGAAATCTTTGCCACCGATTTCACCGGCGATGGAACCGTCGGCGATCCTATCCCCGGCACGAAGCAAGGTTCCTTCATGCGCGGTGTCTCCTTGGGCGACCTCCCGAATGTCGTAAACAATTACAACAACACCGTCGCGAATAGCCCGACGCCCGCCGGCAATGTCCTCATCAACAATGGCTTGTTCACACTAAGCCAGCTCCAGGCGCTGGGAGGAGTAGCCCCGGCCCTTTCACCGGTCGTCCCTGGCGAAGTGGGACTGACCTGGCTGAAAACGTTCGACATGAGCCTGACGTGGATCGGCAACGTAAACGTCCGCGAAAAGCAACTGTCGTTCCAACCCAGCGTCAGCTTCTATAATCTGCTGAACTTCGCCAATTTCAACATTCCCGGCAACGTCCTAAGCGGGATCCTGACCGGCAGCCCAGGCTCACTCAACGGCACCACCTACGCCGGCGCCAACTCCGTCCGTGTAGGCGTAGGCACCGGCGTATTCGCCCTCGGTGCCCCGCGTACCATAGAGTTCGGGATGAAGCTGACGTTCTAGTGCTACGAGCTCGACCGAATCAGCCTGCATGCGGTAGAACAGCACCTGCCTCGGAAGCAGCAGGTTGATTCGCGCTTAAGCGGGCTATCGTCAGTTGAGCCACCACACGCGCACCGGCACGTTCGCGTTGCACCCGTCTCCACGGTAGAATATAGACGATGCGCGTTCGCGTTCTATTTTTCGGCCAACTCAAAGACATCGCTGGCATCTCTCAAGAAGACGCCGAGCTTTCCGAAGGCGCGCGCGTCGAAGATCTGTACGAGCGTTACTCTCGCCGCTTTCCCCGCCTCGCTGACTTCCGCCCCTCTGTAGCGGCCTCTGTAAACCAGGAATATGCAGAATGGCGCGCCTCGCTCGCAGCAGGTGACGAAGTCGCCTTCCTCCCGCCCGTCAGCGGCGGCCAGCAAGCCGCCGTCAACAGCGACATCATTCTGCTGGTGCGCGAACCCATCCAACCGCGCGAAATATTGCTGAATCTGAAAGCCTTTGAAGATGGCGCCGCCGTGATTTTCGACGGCTTCGTCCGCAACAATTTCAAAGGCCAGCGCACCCTGTATCTCGAGTACGAAGCCTACGAGCCCATGGCCTACACCAAGCTGCGCGAAATTGCCGCGCACATTCACGCTCAGTTTGCAGTCCATCACCTCGCAATCGTGCACCGCGTCGGCCGCCTCGAAGTCGGCGACACCAGCATTTTCATCGCAGTCAGCGCGCCGCACCGCGCCGCCGCCTTCGACGCTTGCCGTTACGCCATCGACACCCTGAAGCGCACCGTTCCCATCTGGAAAAAGGAATTCTTCGCTGGCGGCGCCGTCTGGGCCGAAGGCGAACCCTCTCCCCAGCCACCCAATTCCGCCTCCGAAGAATCTACCTCTTAGATGAAACGAGCCGTCGCCACGCTTTGCACCTTCGCGCTCGCGGGCATCGGCGCATTCGCGGACACCACGGTTTCCGATCCGCAGCAGCAACAGCAACAGCGCCAAAAAGGCCCGATCCGCGTGCAGACGGATCTCGTCAGCATTCTCGTGAGCGTCACCGACGACAAAGGCGAGCCAGTCATCGGCCTCCCCCAAAGTGCCTTCCAACTCTCCGAAGAGGGAATCGCGCAGAAAATCGTGCGCTTCGAACCGCAAACCAATCGCCCGCTCGATCTGGCCCTGATGCTCGACGCCAGCGGCTCCGCTGCGATCGAATTAAAAATCGAACGTGAGGCTGCGGCGCATTTTATCGAGGAAGTGGTCCGTCCAGACGACCGCCTCTCTGTTTTTTCATTTGCAGCCGATGTCGTGCAGCTCTCCAATTTCTCCGCTGACTTCAAACAGCTGGATAGCGCTGTGCACCGCGTGGATACCAGCCCGGACATGGGCACCTCGCTCTACGACGCAGTAGTGCTCGGCTCGCAAGCGGTCCGCCGCCAGGGCGCTGAACGCCGCCGCGCGCTCGTGCTCATCACCGACGCCGGAGAAACCACCAGCGTCTCGAAATTCGAAGATGCCCGCCGCGCCGCAATCTCCGCGAACATCCTGCTTTATACTGTCGTCGTGCGGGAAATGAAATCCGACGCTGGTTGGAACACCGCCGGCGAGCACGCCATCTCCACCATCACCGATAGCGTCGGCGGCGCGATGTACTATCCGACCAATCTCAGCGAACTCGGCGCAATCTTCGACCGCATCAATCAAGAGCTGCGCACCCAATATCTCCTCGGCTACTATCCCAGTCCCACGCCGCCGCCCGGCAGCGACCGGCACGTGGTCGTCAAGGTGAACACGGGAGACAACGTGCGTTACCGTAGGGAATATTTCACCGCCGGAGTGGCGCAATAATCCGATGAACCAATTCCTCGACGTCGCTATCGCCGCCGCGCGCGAAGCCGGCGCCGTCCTACTCGCCGAACACAGCCGCCCGCAGAAGATCTCCTATAAAGGTGATGTGGACCTGGTCACCGAAACCGACAAACGCTCCGAAGCCATCGTCGTCGGCCGCCTGCGCCGCGAATTTCCCGATCATCGCATCGTCGCCGAAGAAGGCTCCAGCGGCGCAACTGCTGCCTCCCGTTACGAATGGCACGTGGACCCACTCGACGGCACCACGAATTTCGCGCACGGCTATCCCTGCTTCGCCGTTTCCATCGCTCTGCTCGAAGACGGCTTGCCGCTAGTCGGCGTGGTTTTCAATTCCATCGCCGACGAACTATTCACGGCAGCGCGCGGCCAGGGCGCCTTTCTAAACCAAAAACCAATCCACGTTTCCAGGGCCCAGCGCATGGCCGTCAGCCTGGTGGCCACCGGTTTTCCCACGCACAAACGCGGCGACAATCTGAACATCCATTACTACTGGCATTTCACGCTGCATTCGCATGGAGTTCGCCGCGACGGCTCGGCCGCCCTCGATCTCTGCTCCGTCGCTTGTGGCCGCTTCGAAGCCTTCTGGGAATTCGGCCTCAAATCCTGGGACACCGCCGCCGGCATCCTGATCGTTAACGAAGCGGGCGGCAAAGTCACCGATCTCGGCGGCGGCCCCTATCACCCCGGCGGCCCAGATCTGCTAGTCACCAACGGTCACATCCACGCCGAAATGCAGCAAATGATGGCCGAAATCGCCGCCCGCTCGAACAACAAGTTGTAGCAAGCTTGACCGTTCGATGAACTCGGCGCGTGCGCAATGATTGACGCCCCACATGCCGCGATGCTAGCGTGGCCCAACCTCCTTGATGCGCGCTGTTGACATCATTCGCAAGAAACGCGATGCCGCGGAACTTTCCCGCGAAGAAATCGCATTCCTCATTGACGGTGCCAGCAACAACCGCATCCCCGACTACCAATTAGCCGCTTTCCTCATGGCCGTCTGCTGGCGCGGCATGACCCGCGCCGAGCTCGCCGCGCTCACCGAATCCATGCTCAATTCCGGCGAGGTGCTCGATTGGTCCGATCTGCCTGCGCCCAAGGTCGACAAGCACTCCACCGGCGGCGTCGGCGACAAAACTTCTCTCGTCATCGCTCCCATTGTCGCCGCGGCCGGCCTCTACGTCCCCATGATCAGCGGCCGCGGCCTAGGCCACACCGGCGGCACGCTCGACAAACTGGAATCCATCCCCGGCTTCAACGTAAATCTGCAGCTCGAAGAATTCCGACGCACCCTGGCGCTAGCTCACTGCGCCCTGATCGGCCAAACCCCCGAAATCGCGCCAGCCGATAAAAAACTTTACGCTCTGCGCGACGTCACCGCCACGGTCGAAAGCCCCTACCTCATCACCGCCTCCATCATGAGCAAAAAAATGGCGGAGGGAATTGACGCGCTGGTCCTCGATGTAAAAACCGGCGACGGCGCGTTCATGAAAAAACAAAAAGACGCCGAATACCTGGCCGAGCTAATGGTCGAAACCGGCGTGCGCATGGGCAAAAAAGTTGTAGCGCTCATAACCGATATGGAGCAGCCCCTCGGCCGCAAAATCGGCAACGCGCTCGAAGTCGAGGAATGTATCGAAATCCTCGATGGCAAGGGCCCGGTAGATCTCCTCGATCTGTGCCTCGAACTCTCGGGCTGGATGTTCGTCCTCGGCGGCAAAGCAAAATCCCTCGCAGCTGGCCGTACACTGGCAGCAGAAATGATTGCTTCCGGACGCGCGCGTGATACATTCCGCGAAGTGATTCGCTTGCAAGGAGGCGATCCCCGCGTGATCGAAGATCTCAGCCGTTTGCCCCACGCCAAACATACAGCGCGAGTGGACGCACGCCGCGCGGGATACGTCACCGCAATTCACTGCGAGCAAGTAGGTGTCGCCAGCATGCTCCTCGGAGGCGGCCGCGAAAAAAAGGAAGACGCGGTGGACCCAGCAGTGGGCCTGGAGCTCGAAAAAAAAATCGGAGACGCGGTGCAAGCCGGCGAAAATCTCTGCACCGTGCACTACAACCTGGACGTGCGCCTGGTCCCAGCCATGCGTCTACTAGCCGGAAGCTTCGAAATCGGCGACCAAGCCCCGCAAGCCGCGCCGCTGGTGCGCAAAATTATCGGCGCCTGAGAAATCCTGTGACCCTGTACGCAGTTAAAGGAGGCTCCATCGCATGCACCGCCTGGTAGGCGTACTGGGAATGCTCACCATGATGGCTTTCGCGCTCCTACTCTCCACCAATCGCCGCGCCATCCGCGGGAAAACCATCGCCTGGGGCCTCGGCCTGCAAATCGTCTTCGCCTATCTCGTCATCAATTGGACCTACGGCCAGTGGATATTCCAAAAAGCCGGCGCCGCAGTAAACTGGGTCCTCGATTTCGCCTTCTTCGGCTCCCAATTCGTCTTTGGCGACCTCGGAAAAAAAGGCTCGCCCATGGGCTTCTTCTTCGCCTTCCAGGTCCTCCCAACCATCATTTTTATCGCCGCCGTTTTCGCCGTGCTTTATTACTACGGCGTGATGCAATTCATCATCAAACAAGCCGCGCGCATCATGACCAGCCTCATGGGCGCCAGCGGCGCCGAATCTCTCAACGTTGCCGCCAGCATCTTCATGGGCCAGACCGAAGCGCCTCTCACCATCCGCCCCTATCTCCCGGAAGTCACCCAATCCGAACTCATGACCATCATGACCAGCGGCATGGCTCACGTTTCCGGCGGCATGATGGCTGCCTACATTGCCTACGGCGTCGAAGCAAAGCACATTCTCGCCGCCGTGATCATGACCGCTCCCGGCACAATCCTGCTTTCCAAAATGATGGTCCCCGAAACCGAAGTCCCGGTAACCTCCGGCAAAGTAGACATGGCGCCGCTCGAACGCGACACCAACGCCCTCGGCGCAATCTCTCGTGGCACCGTTGACGGCCTAAGCCTAGCCCTGAACGTCGGCGCCATGCTCATCACCTTCATCGCGCTGATTTATCTCGTGGACGGCGTTTTCGGCGCTGTGCACAACGGCCTCACGCATCTCGGCGTCACCTGGTTTCCCTCCAGCGTCGAACAAATTTTTGGCTATCTCTTCTCGCCAATCGCGTGGGTCATCGGCATTCCCTGGCGCGACTGTCACACGATCGGGAACCTGCTCGGTCTCCGCATGGTCACCAACGAGCTGGTCGCCTTTCAGCGCCTCGGCCCAATGAAGGACGCGCTCGATCCCCGCTCTTTCACTATCGCCACCTTCGCGCTCTGTGGCTTCGCCAATTTCAGCTCAATCGGAATTCAAATCGGTGGCATCGGCGCCCTCGCGCCCAACAAAAAAGCAGACCTCGCGCGCCTGGGCATTCGCGCCATGCTCACCGGCACAATGGCCAATCTAATGTCCGCCTCCATCGTCGGGATCATGATGCGATGAGCGCCGCCCGCGCAAGATCCTCGACGCGCGATTTAGCATTCTCGCGTGCCGATTGGGCCGCGAAATTTATCCTCTCGAAAACCAAGCTGCGCCCAAAAGTCGCGCTCGTGCTCGGCTCCGGCCTCGGCGCCTTCGCCGACGAATTAACCGAAGCCACGCGCATCCCCTACGAAAAAATTCCCGGCTTCCCGCGCTCCACTGCCATCGGCCATGCCGGCCGCCTGGTGATCGGCAAAATCGAAAATATCGCCGTCGCCGCGATGCAGGGCCGCGTCCATTTCTACGAAGGCTACACCGCGCAGCAAGTCGCGTTCCCGATGCGCGTTCTCGGCCGCCTCGGCGTTCGCTCCGCCATCCTCACCAACGCCGCAGGCGGCATCAATAAGGAATACAAGCAAGGCGCGCTCGTCGTCATCAGCGATCACATCAATCTCCAGGGCATTAATCCGCTCATCGGCCCGAACGACGAACGTTTCGGCCCGCGCTTCCCAGACATGACCCAAGCCTACTGGAAGGCCTATCGCGAAATCGCGCTCGCCGAAGCCAAAAAGCTCGGCATCGTCGCCCCGGAAGGTGTGTACGCCGCCCTCGCCGGGCCAAACTACGAAACTCCCGCCGAAATTCGTTACTTGCGTACGATTGGAGCCGATTTGGTCGGCATGTCCACGGTTCCAGAAACGCTAGCCGCGCGGCACATGGGAATTCGCGTGCTGGGAATTTCCTGCGTCACCAATATGGCCGCGGGCATTCTCGATCAAGTGCTCGACCACAAAGAAGTAATGGCGACCGGCGAACGAGTGAAAGGCCAGTTCATCGCGCTGCTACGCGCCGTGCTGCCGCGCATCGCCGCCGACGTTGAATAAAGGAAAGCGAAAAATACATGAGCGAATATGACGCGCTAATCACCGCCGCAACCCAGTCCTTCCAGAACGCCTGCGCCCCCATCTCCAATTTTCGTGTAGGCGCAGCCGTGCGCGCTAAATCCGGCCGCATCTTTACCGGATGCAATATCGAAAACGCCACACTCGGCCTAACCTGCTGTGCCGAACGTGTCGCAATCTTCAAAGCCGTCTCCGAAGGCGAGCGCGGCTTCGACGCCATTGCCGTCGTCACCGACGTGGATCGTCTAACACCACCCTGCGGCGCCTGCCGCCAGATAATCTGGGAATTCTGCGGCGATGTCCCAGTCGTGCTCGCCAATCTAAAAGGACAAGTGGAACAGGAAACATCCGGCAAGCTCCTGCCGCGCGCGTTCGACGCATCGTTCTTGTAAAAAGACTAGAGCCGTCACGGATGAAATCAAATTCAAAAAAAGGTGACATGACCGCGAATCTCAAGCCCCCTCGCTCCCGCCACAAGTCCTCAGGTTTTATCTCTAGCTTTGACCTGTGTTCATCTGCGTTCATCTGGGGTGCCTTTTTCCTGCTTTGTTCGCTTTCCCTGGCACCATCCACCCCCGTCCAAGAAAAAGTGGACCTCCAGATAACCGGCGGCACAGTAATCACCATGGACGCCCAACGCCGCGTCCTCGAAGACGGCGCGATAGCCATCCGCGCCGATTCCATCGTAGCCGTCGGCCCGCGCACCGAACTAGAAGCAAAATACGCCGCGGCAAAAGCCATCAACGCCCACGGCGCGATCGTAATGCCCGGCCTGATCAACGGCCACACCCACGCTGCTATGAGCCTGTTCCGTGGCATCGCCGATGACTTGTCTCTCGACGAGTGGCTGCACAACTACATATTTCCCGCCGAAGCGCGCAACGTCACCCAGGATTTCACCGCCTGGGGCACGCGCCTCGCGATTCTGGAAATGCTGCGCGGTGGGACCACCACCTACGCGGACATGTACTACTTCGAAGACGATGTCGCGCGCGTCACCAAAGAAGCGGGTATGCGCGGCGTCCTCGGTGAGACCATCATTGATTTTCCCGCGCCTGACAACAAGACGCTTCCTCAAGCCTTCGCCTACACCCAAAAATTTCTCGACCACTGGAAAGGCGATCCGCTCATCGTCGCTGCCGTCGCCCCGCATTCCATGTACACCTGCTCCGAAAAAACTCTGCAGGACGCCGCGGCCCTGGCACGTCGCAACGGCGCGCCAATCCTCATCCACATCGCCGAAGCTCCCTTCGAGCTCGAGCAAAGCCGCAATAAGTACGGCCTCACGCCGGTCGCCTATCTCTCTCGCGCTGGCGTTCTTGGTCCAGACGTAGTCGGCGCCCACTGTGTCTGGGTGGATCACGCGGACATCGCCACCCTCACCCACTTCGGCGTCGGCTGCGTTTACAATCCCTCCAGCAATATGAAAACGGCCGCCGGCGTCATGCCTGTCGTCGAAATGCTCGCATCCGGCGAAGCCATCGGCCTCGCCACTGACGGCGCCGCCAGCAACAATGACCTCGACATGTTCCAGGAAATGAATCTCGCGCCCAAGCTCCAGAAACTCGCCCGCATGGATTCGCGCGCGCTTCCCGCCGAGCAGGTCGTCGCGCTAGCCACCATCACCGGCGCCCGCGCCCTGCACCTCGAAAAACAAATCGGCTCGCTCGAACCCGGGAAAAAAGCGGATTTAATTCTGGTGGACACTTCCGCCCCGCACTCGACGCCCATGTATAACGTCTATTCCCAGCTGGTCTACGCGTTGAAGGCCAATGACGTGCGCACGGTAATCATCGCGGGGAAAATCGTGATGGAAGATCGCCAAATGTTGACGCTGAACGAAGCCGAGATCCTGGCCAAAGCCAACGAATACCAAAAACAAGTAGCCGCATCCCTAGCAAAGTCCGCCGTGAAATAACTACAAGCCATCTCATAAATGGATGGGACTGGAAGGGCGGGGCTTTAGCCCCGCCGTAATGACTGCACTAGAAGGGGCTTTAGCCCCTGAAGCCAGGCTTTTCTATTGCGGCTGGATATTTGTGAGATGCGCCCTAGTCACAATTCGCAAAATCAAGCCCGAAACCGATGACGAGCCTGCGGCATAGAGCGCGAACGCGAGCCGGCGCGCCAATTTTCATTTTCGCTTTTGCTTAACTAGGCGGCCGCGCCGAATTCCGCTGCCGATGCAATTTCGCAGCGCTCGAACGCAAAGTTTCCGGCACATTCTTATTCGCGCAGAGGTGTTTCAGATCCGTGGGCGTCAGGTGCGGTAAAAGATGCAAACTCACATCCAGCGGCGACTTCGGATTCTTCGTCAAATTCTTCACCACCACATAGCTCTTCATAAAATTCCGGTTCTTCGAAATAATCCGCAGCACTTCCTGTGAGACATTGGTCATCGCCGCGAAATTTTCAATCTCCAGGTCCGTCAATCGCGGCGATTGCAGCACCCCGCGTTGCACGATCTTGTTCGGATCGCGGATCAACAGCATCCGTTCCTCGCGCCCGCCTTTCACCGCTAACTGGATGCGCTGCACGATATTCATGCTGGCCATCCGCTGCAGCAGCGTCGTCCTCTTTTTCACGTCCGGCTCCACTTCTGCCGCTGCTTCTTCAATCACCTTCTCTTCCAGAAATGCGTTCGCCTCAATTTCCGCCAGCAGCTCTTTCTGCTCGGCAGTCGCCGCCTCCGAATAAGCCAGCGCGATCCCCAGCGCCGGATACGAACTCAGCCGGTCGAGATTATCCAGCAGCGTCTGAATCCCCACGCTCGTCAAATCCGCCGAAACCCGCGTCACAAATTCCGCCGGGCAAGCCGGATTCGCTGCCATGCGGTCCGCCACTTCCGGCCGGCCTCCCATATTGTCCGCGCAGTATTCGAAAAGTTTCAGGTCCGCATCCGGACGCGCCAGCGCCACCTGCAGCGATTCCAGCGATTGCGTCAGCAAACAGTTTTTTGCGCGCTCCGCGACAGCGGGATCTTTGTCCATGGTCAATACGGCCAGCAACTCGGCGCGATCTTCTGGCGCAAGCGATAAGGTTCCCGCGCACAACGCCAGTTTTTGTTCCGGCCTCGCGTGCCCTGAACGAACCGCGGCTCGTATCTCAGCGCTAATGGGGATCTCCTCCCGCAGTTTTCAAATCCTTCTGCGTCAGAGTTACTACGCTCGGCTGCCCCGGTTGCCCGCCCGCCGCCACCGCCTGCCCGTTCAGCTCCAGCACAATCGCGCTCGATTCGCTCGATGATACTTCCAGCATATCCACCGCCGTGAACCGGTACACCTGCCGCGCATCCATGTGTCCCGAAAAGAGCGGCTTGCCGTCCGCAATCACTTTCACTTCCGCAGCCTTCGCCGCCGACACTTTCAAATCCAAAGTCGGTGCTGGTCCAGATGCAGACGCGTCGTCATGTCCAACCAGCGTCCCCGCGCCCGATGAAATCGCCGGATCCGACGGCGGCGCAGCATCCTGATCAGACGCGGAAACCGCAGTAGAATTCTGCATCGCCGCTTGTGAGGAAGTTATCGGTGAGAAGCCCTGCGCGTCAGCAGTCGCAGCGAAACTCGGCCCCGCGCCAGCATCCGGCGCGGCATTCACAGGCTCGCCAGAATGTCTGTGCAACCGCGCCGCAATTTTCGGCCCCAGAAAGTGAATCGCCGCCCAGCCGCCTGCCACAAGCAACAAAACCAGCACGATCACCACAAAAACGCGCGCCCAATTGCGGTCCGGCTCCTCCGGCGGGTCCGCCACTACGCCCGGCTCCGGCCGCCCGCGAGTTTCCAGCGCATATTCCGCGACTAAGCTGTCTTCATCCAGTCCCAGATAACGCGCCACCGAGCGTATAAACCCGCGATTGAACACGCCGCCCGGCAACAGCTCCCACTGCTCACTCTCCAGAGCTGCCAGGAACCGCGGAGCTATGCGCGTAGCCGCTGAAATTTCTTCCAGTGTGACGCCCCGCATTTCCCGCTCGCGTTTAAGGTGTTCGCCGAAAGGTTTTGAAGGCATCCGCTGGAATCCGCAACTACAGAAAATATAGGCGTCGCTGATGGGAGTGTCAATGCTGGCCGATAAGTCATCGGAAGGGTGACCCATTGCCCTTTCAACAATCGCGCCGCGAACGTCATTGCAGTGTGCCGAAACCGTTCACTATAATGTCAACGTTGACTTCAGAATCCAATAACCCGACCAAAGGCGTCGCCGAAGACTCTATGCGGCGATCCACGGACGCGCGCCCCTTTGAGGGCATCGAAAGGCGCAGAACTCCGGGTGTGGACATCTCCGTCGAATCCTCCAACGAAGTAACTGTATTCCACGAGCTCGGCAAAGCCCTCACGTCTTCCTTGCAGCTCGACCAGGTTCTGCGCACCATCATGGAAAAAATCAATGAGGTTCTGCGCCCCGATACCTGGTCGCTCCTCTTGATGGACCAGGACAAGAACGAGCTCTACTTCCAGATCGCCACCGGCAAGGGCGCGGAATCGCTGAAGGACGTGCGCATAAAAGTCGGCCAGGGATTAGCAGGCTGGGTCGCGCAGACTGGCGAAGCAGTAGTAGTCCGAGACACCGCCAAAGATTCTCGTTTCTTCGGCCAAGTGGACGCCAAAACGAAAATGGAAACGCGCTCCATCGTTGCCGTCCCGGTGCGTTTTCGCGATCAATGTCTCGGCGTCATTGAACTCATCAATAGCATCGGCCCAGAAGGCTTCAGCGCCCGCGATCTCGCCCTGCTCGAAGCCCTCGCGGATTACGCGGCCATCGCGATCGAAAACGCGCGCCACGTTCAGCGCATTCACGAGCTCACAATCACCGACGACTGCACCAGCCTCTACAACGCGCGCCATTTGAATTTCATGCTGGACACTGAAATCTACCGCTCGCACCGTTACGCTTTCGAGTTCTCGCTGATTTTCATTGATCTCGATCATTTCAAAAGCGTCAACGACACGCACGGCCACTTGATGGGCTCGAAGCTCCTGGCCGAAATCGGCCAAGCCATCAAAGACAAATGTCGCCTGATTGATCTAGCCTTCCGCTACGGCGGTGACGAATTCGTGGTCCTGCTGCCACAAACCTCAAAAGAGAATGCCTTGGGGGTCGCCCGCCGCCTCCACAAACTAATCCGCGAAGCCGTCTGGCTGAAAGACACCGGCATCAACGCCCACGTCACCGCCAGCGTAGGCGTAGCAGCCTACCCCAGCGATTCCCGCACCAAAGCCGAACTCCTCCACCTAGCCGACGAAGCCATGTACCTGGTGAAGAACACAACGCGCGACAGCGTAGCCGCCTCCGGCGTAGGCCTCCTGGCCCAAGACAAGTAAGCCTGCAAGTGCGAGCTTGCAAGCTCCCCTCTAGAACGTAGTCGTAAGCCGCAGCGCAAAACTCCGCGAAGGCCCAATCGCGTTGCCAGAAAACAACCCGCCGAAATCAATCACATCCACCACGTTCGCCAGGTTCTGCCCATCAGCTTGTAGCTGTACGTTGAATCGTTCCGATTTGTACACATTCGCGCCCGCCGAGACATTCACTTGAAATGACGGATAGATCCGCCCGCGCGCGAAATTTATTCGATCCACCACTTGCTGGCCATATGTGGCGGTCACCCCGGCGATGCACTGTTGCAGCGTCTCGCCGTCCGGGCACTGAAAATCGAATGGGAGCCCCGTATCGTACTGAATCCCGCCCGCGATCCAAAAGCGTGGCGCTACCTGGTAACGCACGCGGCCGCGAACCGTATTTCTCTGGTCCTGGGAGTCGGGCAAATGGCCTGTCGTCGGGATCACCGCGTCGTCGCCCAGAAATAATCCGCCGGTCACCGGAAACCAGGCATTGCCAACGATGTAGGAATAACTCAAGAATCCCGACACGCCGTGCCAATCAGGAACCGCCAACTTCGCTTCCGCTCCGTAAATGATTGCCTTGCGGAACGCGATCGGATAGCTGATGGTTGTGTTCTCAATCTGATCGTCGTCCGCATAATTGTTCACGAGTCTGCGGAAATAATTGGCGTCCAGCTTAACTTTTCCGTAGAAATCCTTCGACACGCCCGCCTCGTAGTAATTTCCCTCGGAGGGCTCCACGGGTAATTGCAGAGAAACAGGATTCAGCGCCGTCGCTGCCGTTGAACTCGAAAGCAGGATGTTTTCATTCGACGGCGTCTGGAACACTCTGTCATACGAAAAATGCACTACCAGGCCAGCTGAGGGAAAATAACGCGCTATCGAAATGCGCGGATCGACGGCTTGCCGGTTCAATATCAATTGATAATGGTCCCAGCGAATTCCGGCGTTAATCGTCCAGTTTCCCAAGTGGACCAGGTCCTGCACGAACGCGGACTGTTCCAGGTCCGGCCGATTCGCCACGAAACTAAAGGTCAACGGAGTGTCCGGGCCGAACTGCGTCGGATCGGTAATGAGGTACCGGAAATTCTCGTTCAGATAGGTGTTGTCGGACTCGACGCCGAACTTGATTTCGTGCCGGCCGTGAATCTTGGTCACCACGCCCCTGAAATATCCTTCGCGAAACCAATTGTGCTGCTGAATCAAAATGGGCGTCGAATAAGCGTTGGAGTAAAAATCGTTCGAGGTGTTGCGCATCATGCCGTAAACATCTGAGACCAAAGTGGAAGAAAAAGTGTGCTCGTACGTGACGATGCCCATGGTCTCAAAATTGTCCGCGTTCTGGCGCTGCGCTTCCGGTGGCAGAGTCGGATCGATGGGCGTCAGATGCGGTTCCTGCTGCACCAGTTCGTTGGGGATGTCGTAGCGCGCCAGTTCGTGGCGCACGCTCACGCTTAGGCGGTCATTTGGGGTCAGCTGGCGCGCGTATCGCAGCGAAAAATCGCCGAGGGTGCCCGTGTTTGAAAAATTCTCCGGAACCACCGGGTTCAAATAATGGCCCGTGAACGCGCCGCTGGCGCTCCCGCTCAGCGTATTCTTGCCCCATACATACTGCGCGCTCGCGAATGCGCCCCCGGTATCGAAGCTTCCGCCGGATAGCACCACCTGCCCGTGCAGTCCCGGGTCGGAATCCTGAATCGTGTTGACCTCCACCACGCCGCCCATCTTGCGCCCATATTCTGCGGGGATTCCCGCCGTGTAGATACTCATGGACTGCACATCGTCCGCCTCAATTTCATTTCCGAAACTCGGTGAACGATTGTCTTGCAGCGGCACTCCATCCACGATGAACTGCGTCTGATATTCCGATCCGCGCGGGTGCAGCACCGCATTGCCTTCATACAGCCATCCCGGCTGCGAATTCACCAGGTCCTGCAACGACCGCCCCGGCAACGAGCTCAGACGGTGTTGAATGGAATCGGAGCCAATCTGGTTTACAGCGCCCGCTTGATCGGGATCAATCAAAGTGTCAGCCGCATTCACCGTCACGGATTGATTCAACGACGGCAGCTTGAGTTGAATCGTATGCTCGGTGGGAACAGACGTGCGAATCTCCAAAGTCTCCGACATCGGCAAGAACCCAGCCTGCGTAATTTCCAGCTGATATACGCCAAACGGCAGCCGCTGCACGTCCAGCGTCCCTTGCTCCGACGTCGTCAGCGAATTTCGATACTGATTCGCCTCGCTGACGATCACCACGGTCGTCTTCACGCCCAGCCCCGAAGGATCAATCACCTTCAGCCGCAATTCTCCGCGGTTGCTCTGACAATAGATCGGCAACGCGCACCAGAACGACATCCACGCGATTATGAACCGTCGTCCGGTACGGGCTCGCAAATGATCTCCAACGGTGGGCCGCAAGACCGTCATTGGTGGGTGCGCGTCAACAAGCCGTGTAGACATCCCTGTTCGTCCATCATTGAAATCGAATGTTCCATTCTCCCCCGTTTTGCCTCTCTCGTGCGCTGACATTGTTTCCTGAATTAACGCAAACCGAAGCTACTGTGAACTTGGTGCGCCAACCAACCCCGAGCCTCCGTTTGCTAGCAGGAAACCTCTCACCTATACTCGTCTTCTAACAAAGAACTCGCCGTTTCACGGAGATTTTGCTCTGCGAAATCAGGATGCAGCGCGCTACGCTCGTTGGGCCGCATACGCCGCGGCTCTAATCGCGCTCGTCGTCGCCGGCGTTTACGCCCGCCACGCCATCCAGGCCGCCCGTGCCCGCCAGAACGCGCCGCCTCCCATTCCCGCATCGGTACAACAAGAATCCGCTGAATTTTCCTACGTCGGCACAGACCAGGGCCGCGCGCTCTTCACCATCCGCGCCTCGCACGCTACCCAATATAAAGACCAGAATCGCGCGCTGCTTCAAGACGTCTGGATCACCATCTACGGCCACGATGGCAGCCGCAACGACAACATTCACACCCGCGAATGTAATTACCAGCCCTCAACAGGCAACGTTGTCTGCGAAGGCGACGTGCAAATTGATCTCGCCAGCGCTACGCCCGCTTCCGGCAAGCCCGCTGACAAGGATCTGCAAGTCACCACGCGCAATCTTTCCTTCAATCGCGAGAGCGGCGAAGCCTCCACCACCCAGCCGGTGCGGTTTCGCTTTCCGCAAGGCTCTGGCCACGCCGACGGCATGACCTACAGCTCGCAGCAGGAAATCGTCCGCCTCGCTCACAACGTGCAACTCGATCTGGCGGCCTCGGATAAAAGTGGCGGACTTCCTGTCACGGCCACCGGCGGCAGCATGGAGATCAGCCGCAACGATCGCATGGTCGTGCTCGATGCCCCCGCCAACGTCCGCCAGGGTGGCCGTGAAGTGTCCGCCGATAAAATTTCTATCGAGCTCGACGCCGAATTCCGTGCTCGTCACGCCATCGCCCAGGGCCACCCGCAAGTCGCGTCCACCGATCCCCGCGGCAAATCTGTCGCCACCGCCACCCAATTCGATCTCTTCGTAAACTCCGATGGCTGGATCGAGCGCGTCGTCGCCGATGGCAGCGTCGAAGGCTCTCGGGAAGCGCCCAGCTCGACAGACCACTTCGCCGCCGCGAACGTCGTGATCAACATGACGCCACAGCACAATCTTCTCCGCGAAATGGCGGCCACCGGCAACGTGAAAGCCACCTCGCGCATGGGCCCGGAATCCCGCGCGATCGAAACCGAATCCCTGCTCGCCACTTTCGGCCCCGGCCAACACGAAGGTCAGCAAACCATCCGGACCGTCAGCACACTCGCGCCCGGCACAATCGAAACTAAATCAGCCGAAGAAACCACCACTCTTCACGCCAAAAGATTCGTCGCGCAATTTGCCCCCACCGGACACCTCGACACGCTTCAGGGCCACGGCGGCGCCACGGTAACCAGAAAAATCGGCTCCGCTCCTCCGCAAATCATCAAAGCCGCCGAACTTGCCGCGAAATTTTCTCCTGACGGCGAATGGCAAACGCTCGATCAAACCGGTGACGTCCACTTCCAGCAAGCCGATCGTCAAGCCTCCGCCGACCGCGCCAACATCGTCCGCTCGACGGAACTGATTTTGCTCGATGGCTCGCCCGTCCTCACTGACTCGATGAGTCGCACCACCGCCAAAAATGTCTCCATCAACCAGAAGTCCGGAGACATTCGCGCCACCGGCGGCGTGCTTTCCACCTACTTTCCCAGCGCGCAGAATTCCGCTATGAGCCTCGGCTCCGGTCCCGGCCACATTTCCGCGGAAACTCTCACAGGTTCCACCACCTCGGGCCACGTCACCTACCTCAACCACGCGCGCTTGTGGCAGGGCGATTCTGTCCTCGAAGCCAATCAGATCGAAATCTGGCGCGACGAAAAAAAATTGCAAGCCACAGGAAGCGTAGTCGCGAACTTTCCCCAGGCGTCTCCACCTGCGCCCGCGCAGCCTAACACGCAGCCTCCCGCGAAGCAGTCGCCGGCGAAGTCAGCCGCCACCGCACCCGGCACCCCGTCCGGCCCCACGCTCTGGCAGATACGCGCTCCTATGCTGACGTACTGGGGCGACTCCGGCAAAGCCCATCTGGAAACCGGCGTGACCGCCGACTCCCAGCAAGGCTCCATGCAATCCCGCACCCTGGACGTGTTCCTGACGCCGGCGACAGCCCCAGCCAAGCCCTCGGCCACGAATGCAGCCAATGCCAGCGCCAGCACCGCCCCAGCCTCCGCAAAGCCCGGCCAGCAGTCGCCGACAGAGGGCCGCCAGCTGGACCACGCCCTGGCCCTGGGAGGTGTCACTGTCCGCCAGGCCGACCGCCGCGGCTCCGCCGACCAGGCCGAATACACCGCCTCCGACGGCAGATTCGTCCTTTCCGGCGGCAAACCCACCATTATTGATGCTTCCAGCGACACAACTACCGGCCATTCGTTGACCTTCTTTGTAGCGAATGATACGATTTTAATCGATTCGCAAGAAGGTTCGCGCACGCTGACCAAGCACCGGGTTGAGAAATGAACCGGCATGTTGAAACTC
>Ga0210390_10000079_pt1 | contig 95559 bp, 72 predicted proteins | sample IncBWH11OmetaG_FD_161050 | JGI IMG/M metagenome (GOLD analysis project Ga0210390, IMG submission 161050) | Forest soil microbial communities from Barre Woods Harvard Forest LTER site, Petersham, Massachusetts, United States - Inc-BW-H-11-O ...
CAAAAAACTGATGCCTCGCATCTACAACCTCGGTGGCCGACCCGCTGTGGCCGCCGTGACCTAATTTAGAAAGGGTTGACAGAGTCTCGTTGCAGCTAATACGACATTTTCTCGTTGCAACAACAGTCATGCGGCAGAGACTTCTCGCGCAGGCAAAGCCGGTGTACAATGCCTCCTGCCTTGAGGAGAAAATGGAAATCATCAGCCAGATATCGGCTCGACCGGTATCGGCCGGAGGACCCCAAGGCATTTGGTCACAGCAGATTCCCGGTGCGCCCTTAACTGACTCTGGGCCGCGTGCCTTTCCGAAAATGAGGGAAGGGCCCAACAAGGGTTGCCTTACAGGCGGTCATCCAAAATGAAAGCCTGCCCGAATTGCGGAACGAATCATCCCGCTAACTACACGCACTGTCCGCGAGATGGCACACCTCTGGTCGAAGCCTACGCCTGGCGCGAGGGCACGGTGGTTCGGGGCAAATATCGCATTTTAGGCAAGATAGGCGAGGGCGGCATGGCCCTCGTGTACAAGGCGGTGCACACTCGTTTCGACGAACTCCGCGCCCTCAAAGTTATGAGTCCCGAACTTGCTGGCGATCAGGCCTTTGTGAAGCGCTTCATGCACGAAGCGGTGCTGACGCGCAGGCTCCAGCACGCCAACGCGGTTCGGGTTGAGGATATCGACGAAGCCGAAGATGGCCGGCCGTTCATCGTGATGGAATATATCGAGGGCCGCAGCCTCAAGGAAGTGATTCAGGCCGAGGCTCCCATGGCAGTGGAGCGCGTCTGCTTAGTAATTTCGCAGGTTGCCCAGGCGCTGGATGCCGCCCACCGCCTGGGGATCGTTCACCGTGATATTAAGCCCGCAAATATTTTTCTGGTGGCCCAGAACGGGTCGGTCGGGGAACAAGAGGTAGCCAAGGTCTTGGACTTCGGCATAGCCAAGGTAAGGGAAGCTTATCTCGATGACAGCGCCTCGAGCCACCACACGCTTACTGGCACCGGCAATGTAATTGGTACTCCGGCATACATGTCACCGGAGCAGGCGCGAGGCCTGAGGGGCGACCAATTGGATGGCCGGTCAGACGTTTACTCGCTCGGCGTAGTGATGTACGAGATGCTGGTTCGGGGATTGCCGCTGCAAGCCGACACCAGTGTGCAATGGATACTTGCCCACGCGCAAACGCCGCCGAGACCGCTTGGGGAGGCGCGTCCCGACCTGTCGATCCCTCCTGCGGTTGCGGCAGTCGTGATGCGCTGCCTGGAAAAAGATCCGCAAAACCGCCCGGAGAGTGCCTTCCACTTGTCCGCAGAGATCCAGCGTGCGCAGCAGCAGTTCTGGTCTCCCGCTGCGACTCGTGTGTTCCAGCCAGCCGCAACTGCGATAGGAAACGCCGCAGTCAGAGTTCAGGGTGCTCACCTTGATATGGACACGCCGCTCCCCCCGGCCTACGTGCCGGCGAGAGCCGGGACTGAGGTTGCGCCTGTCCAGCGCTCCCGGTCATCTCGGACTTGGATCATTTGGGGCACGCTCGTGGGCTTGGCCGTCCTGATTGCTGCCGGCATCCTCTTTTGGAATATGAAACGGCCGACGCCGGTGGAAGCAACCAAGAACCCCACAGCGGTTCAAAGCGGAGACTCTGCTTCGCCTCAGACGGCCGTTCCGTTGACAAACAGTGACACTCCAAGTTCTCCCTCCGCCACCACGCCCGCACCTCAGGTCGCGTCGCCCGCATCCGGAGCCGTTGCTCCAGACGCTACGAACATTCAACCTCAGCCTGCGCTCGAAACTAACTCGATCCATCCGGCGTCGACGGAAACAAGTGCGTCTTCCGACACTGCCCCGGCTCCCGTACCACGTGCCAAGGCTCAGGCGGAGGCAGTCGCGAGAAATCATGCGTTGGCGGCGGCCCTAATCCGGGCGAAAAACGCCGAAAGCGATGGCAGATTTGAAGACGCTTTGAACGAGTACGAGCAGGCGTCCAGGCTTGCCCCTACGGATGCGGCTCTGCAGCGCCATATCCGGCTGCTGAAGAATCGGATCTCAAATGAGAATCAGCTCATCCACTGACCGCTGTAAGCAGTGCATTTTTCGGCTGCGGTTTCTAGGCTGCCGGACGAGGAAACTTCGATGCGCTTCTTAGCTCAGCCATTTCGCGTACCGCGCCGCGGCGCGCCGCCGACCATCGGGCATCGGCGCCTTAGTGCGTTTGCCGCTTTGCTCTGTCTGTGCGCTCTGGCGGGAACTGCCAGAGCTCAAGAACCGCCGAAAGGCCTCTCCGAGGGGCCGGCCGCGAGTGCCGAGACGGGATCCGCCTCGGTGCAGGAAGCCAAAACGCCCGGCGACGCTGCCAACCCTCTCACGCCTCACCAGCCTGGGATCTACTATGTTGAACAAAAGGGCGACACCCATCAATTGGTTCAGTTAGAGCAGGCGTCGGCCGGCGGGCGTTCATCCAGCGGTGGTAGGGGCAAACGGAACAGCACGAGTACGCTGAAGTGGAAGTCAGTGATTTATGGAAGCAACGCGCGTATTCGTTTTGCTGTCGGACGTCCGCTTTTTTACTTTTACTTTCCTCCTCCGGATGCGAGCGCCAGCGGTTATTCCGAGACTGCCTTTCGGCCGTCTTCCACGCCCAATGCGTTCCTTTTGGTGCATCTAGAAGCCAAGAAGAACGAGCGCGAAATTCCAGCTAAGGGTGTCGCGATGACGGTTGAGCCGAAAGACCTGGTCCCGTTCGACTACGAAAAGGTTGCCGCAGGCGTTTACAAGGTGCAGCTTAAAAACGATCTGGGAGCAGGCGAATATGCCTTTATGTTTGGAGAAGCCTTGCAGTCGATGGCAGGTGTTTCGCTTTTCGACTTCGGAATTGATGGGGCAAAATGACCAGCGTTGATGTGTAGGTTTCGAAAGAAGGCTGTAATTATCCAAGCGGGGATTACCAGGGCGGTGGCGACACCTAGCCTCGAGCTTAAACGGGTCGGGATCAATAGCCACCGAATGGAGAAAAGGCTCGATGGGTTTCTCAGTTCAACGATGTTGCTGGCAGCGCCAGACGGTACAGCCGATTAGCGGACATTGGGGCTTTACTCTGTTTGCCGCCTTGCTCTGTCTGTGCGCTCTGGCGGGGTCCGCCAGAGCTCAAGAACCGCCGAAAGGCCTCTCCGAAGACCAGGTCGTCAAGCTGCTCAAAGAAGATCCGCCGGCCCGCGTGCAGTATCTCGTGAACAAGTATGGCGTCGCATTTTCGTTGACGCCGGATGCGGAGAAGGATCTGACCCGGGCTGGAGCCACTCCGGAACTGTTGGACCTGGTGCGCAAATTGGCACCGAAACCAGCTGAGGTGAAAGCGCCGCCACCACCGCCGCCGGCATCGCCTCCCGTGCTCGTTATCAACGCCAAACCCGGGCAAGCGGAGGTGTATGTCGACGACGAGCGCCGCGGCCAAACCAGCGCAGCCGGGACTCTCAAGGTCAGCGGGTTGGCGCAGGGCTCACATCTGGTACGACTCACATTGGCGGGGTACCAAAGCTTTGAGATCAACGTTGAACTCACTGCAGGGGAAACCAACACAATAGCGGCCAAGTTATTACCGGTAGAAGCGCCGCCCCCACCGAAACAGGAGCCAACCACCGGCGCCGGAGCCACGCCAGCGCCGATCGTCAAAGCGCCGAGCGATCCAAACAACCCACTCACGCCACACGAGCCTGGCATCTACTCTCTGGAAGAAAAGGGAAATACGCATTTATTGGTACCGTTGGAGCAGGCCCCAGCTGCCGGGCGGTCGGCCAGCATGGGTAGAGGCGGAATGTTCGGCGCCGGATTTGGCGGGGGTGTTAAGTGGAAATCAATGATTTACGGGAGCAAGGCGCGCATTCGGCTGCCGGGTGGACGACTGGTTTTCTACTTTTACTTTCCTCCTCCCGACGCCAGTGCCAGCGGTTATTCCGAGACTGCCTTTCGGCCTTCTTCGACGCCCAACGGGTTCATTTTGGTGCATCTGGAGAGCAAGAAGAACGAGCGCCAAATTCCGGCGAAAGGCAGCGTCACGGCGACGGTTGAAGCGAAAGACCTGGTTCCATTTGATTACGAAAAGCTAGCTGCAGGCATCTATAAGGTGCAGCTCAAAAACGACCTGGGACCGGGCGAATACGGCTTTCTGTTTGGAGGAGTGTTGCAGGCTATGGGAGACGTTTCACTGTTCGATTTCGGAATCGATAATGCGAAGAAGCAGTGAGGGAATGGACTTGCCGGGACGCTAGAGCCGGCCTTTTCGCGCGAACGCTCCCGTGGAGCGCAGCGCCCCTCGCAATCTCTGGCGCATGCCGCGGGCGAACATCATATCGAGGAAGCCTTCCATCTGCCGCGTAAAGCCTTCACCGTATCCGTACCACCAGACTTGTTTCATCCGGGGCAGACGATCGGAATCCACGTGCTTGATTCGCATCATTTCTTCCAAACCGAAACGCCCGTGGGTGCGGCCCAAGCCGCTGGCCTTGGCCCCGCCGTGCGGAGCTTCGCTGATGCCGAAGCAAGCCATGACGTCGTTCACCATGACCGTCCCCGCCTGGATGTGCCGCGCCAACGATTCTCCGCGGGCCCGATCGCGCGTCCAAATGCTGGCCGCGAGACCGTAGTCAGAATCATTCGCGAGCCGGATTGCCTCGTCGTCGGTGTCAAACGGCATCACCGGGAGGACGGGACCGAAAGTCTCCTCTCGCATAATATGCATTTCGTGGGTAACGTCGGCGAGTACGGTAGGCGAGTAAAAATTCGGGCCCAGTTCTGGGAGCCGCGCCCCGCCGGTGAGCACCCGCGCACCCTGTGCCCGCGCGTATTCGACGTGCGCCTCGACATTTCGCAATTGCTGCTCGTGGATTAATGGTCCGATTTCGGTTTGCGGATCGATCCCGTTGCCCACGCGCAGTTGTTTGGTCTTTCGCGCGCAAGCCTCAAGGAATGCGTCGTACAAACTGCGATGCACATAGCAACGCTCGACCGAGAGACAGGCCTGTCCACAATTGGCGAACGCACCCCAGACCGCGCCGCTCGACGCGACGTCCACATCGGCATCATCGAGCACAAGCATGGGATCCTTTCCGCCCAACTCAAGCACGACCGGAAGCAGGCGCGCTGCCGCGGCCTGAGCAATGCGCTTGCCCGTAGCCACGCTTCCGGTGAAGACCAGTTTGTCGATTTCTGTGTTCAACAGCGCCGAGCCTGCGGTTCCATCACCGACGATGACCTGAAAAACATCTCTCGGCACACCGGCTTCATGCAACAAAGACGCCAGTTCCAACGCATTCAGCGAGGTGAGTTCGGAGGGCTTCAGCAGCACGGCATTTCCGGTCACGAGCGCTGACAGGGATTCCGTTGCGGGGATCGAGAACGGGTAATTCCACGGCGAGATAATCCCGATCACACCCTGCGGCTCGCGCAGAATGCGCCCCGTCTTCGTTTTCATAGCCAGATTGCCGTGCGGAACTGGCCGTTCGCGCAGGAAGTCGAAGGCGTTCTCAACGCAGAAGCGCGTAGTATCCAACACCACCAGAACTTCCGTGAGCAACGCTTCTACCAGCGGTTTGCCAGCCTCACGCGTGATCAGAGCCGCAACTTGCGATTTCTTCCCGTGAAGCAATCGCTGAAACTCGCCCAAGACGGCAACTCGCCGCCGCACTCCGAATTCGTTCCATGCTGGTTGAGCGGCACGAGCGCGAGCGACCGCAGCATGCACTTGCGCCTCGGTAGCGCATTCAAATTCGCGCAACACCTCGCCAGTTGCGGGATTCACCGAAACTACTTTCCGTGTTTCGATTTGAAGGTGGGTAGCCACGTCTATGAAAAGTTTACGCGGGCTACCGAGCCCGCGCCACACTAGTACTCAATACTCGACGCTCACCAAGTACAACCCGCTCGCTGGTACTGTGGCTCCCGCAGCCGAGCGGCTCCGTGCTGTCAAAATATCGGCCATGTCCTCTGGTTTCAGTGTGCCTTTACCGACTAGCACGAACGTCCCCACCAGGTTTCGGACCATGTGGTGCAGAAACCCGCTCCCGCGGACGGTGTAGATCAGCTCTTCCCCGACCCGCTCCCAAGAGGAAGCAAATATCTGGCGCACGTTGGAGACGGGTTCATCCTCGCTCCCACGTTCTGGATCGACAGCTGCGAAAGAAGTGAAATCATGCTGTCCAATCACAAAACCAGATGCGCGGCGCATGGCATGTTCGTCGAGTTGGTAGGGATAATGCCACACATAGCGCGCCAGAAACGGAAGACAGATGGCATCGCGATAGATTCGATAACGGTAGGTTTTCGCGCGAGCCGACTTGCGAGCGTGAAACTCAGGCAACGCCTGCGTGACTTCAAGCACGCGGATCGAGGAAGGCAAAATGTCGTTAAGCGCCTTCACCAAATTCTGCGCCGGTATCGGGGATTCTGTGGCAAATGAGGCGACTTGCGCAAGGGCGTGCACTCCAGCATCGGTACGCCCAGAACCCTGCGGCAAGACCTTTTCGCCGGTGATTCGTCCAATAGCCGAGGCCAATGTGCCTTGGATCGTGGTGGCATCCGGTTGCACCTGCCATCCGGAGAATTCGGAGCCATCGTAGGAGAGGACGATTTTAAGGTTACGCATGAGGATTGCCTAGAGTCTTTTCCGGAGTGCTAATCATCGAAAGAGCTTGCAAATCTTAGAAAATTCGACGTGGTTGCCCGGCCCGCGCCTGAATTCAGAGTATCGCGTCAGCTATACTATTGCATTCCACGTATCGGTTTGCAGACGAAACGCAACGTCTGGCCCTAGTAGCACGAAAAATGAAACCTGGGATGGCGGTTTTGCGTAACAACTCTTGATCTAGAAAAGCCTTTGTGGAAATCACGAGCAGCTCTTATGCATGGAGATAAGCAAATGTTTTTGCCTGGTCTGAATTCTGCCCGCCGGCTGGCTGCGGGAATGGTGCTCATCGGAGCGTTAACCATTGGTGGTTGGGCTCAAGATTCATCCCAATCCACTGCACCGGCTGCCTCCGCGACGTCTCAGTCCGCGCCGGTTGAGACGCCGCAGCCTCAGCAGTTCCATCTGCAGAATTTTGACAAGCCGGCCGGATACTTTCCGAACCCGATCGCTCCTTACAAGCCTCGATATCTGCCGCCACCGAATCTGAGCAACACGCCGCGAATCGAGCAACTCATGGTGAACGGCAAGCTCATGCTCTCAGTCGATGATGCGGTCGCTCTGGCCCTCGAAAATAATCTCGACATCGGAATTGCCCGCTACAACCTGAATATCGCGGATACGGACGTCCTGCGGGCGAAAGCCGGCGCGGCCATTCTGGGTGTATTCAACGGCGTGGTGCAGAATACACCGGGCGGCGGTGTGGGTGGCTTGGGCGGACAAGCCGGATCCGGCGCTGGCGGTACCAGTGCCGGCGCGGGTGGCGCGGGAGCGGGACTTGGCGGTCTGACCGGGTCCACCCTGGGTCTTGGTCCGCAGATCACCAGCTTCGACCCCATCTTCACCGGCACGCTGCAGTGGGATCACTTCAATCAGCTGGCCAGCAGCGTATTTACAGGTGTGCCGGTACTGTCACAGAACACGCAGACTTACAATTTTTCTTACGTGCAGGGCTTCCAATCCGGAACCAACATGTCCGTCGGCTTCAATAACAGCCGTATCAGCACGAACAGCCCGTTCACAACGCTGAGCCCGCTGCTCAACACTGGTTTCCAGTTTCGACTGACGCAGCATCTCTTGCAAGGTTTGGGTTTCGCCGCCAATAACCGCTTCATCCGCATCGCCAAGAACAATCGTGAGATCACCGATGTTGCCTTCCGGCTGCAGATCATCACCACCGTCGATCAAATCGAAAACATGTATTGGGATCTGGTTTTCGCTTACGAGAACGTGAGGGTACAGCAGGAGTCACTAGCGTTTGCTCAAAAGACATTGTCTGACACGCAGAAGCAAGTGCAGATCGGCAGCCTGGCTCCCATCGAAGTGGTTCGTGCCCAGAGCACCGTGGCCTCGGACCAGCAAAGTTTGATTCAGGCTCAGAATAATCTTCAGTTGCAGCAACTGCTGATGAAAAACGCGTTGAGCCGCACCCTGGTTGATCCCCGCTTAGCCGACGCCGAGGTGATTCCGACTTCGACAATACAAATTGCCGAACAGGAGGAGGTCATACCCACGCAGGACCTGGTGAACGACGCCCTGAGTCATCGTCCAGAATTGGCCGAGGCACGCATTAATTTGGTCAGCACCGAAATCAGCAATAAGGCGGTTCGCAGCGCCTTGCTGCCCACGCTCGATCTGTTTGCCTACTATGGCGGTTCGGGTTTGGCCGGTTCCCAGAATCCCGGGAACCTCTGCGTGAATCAGTCGACGGCTCTGCAGGCATCCGGATTCGGTTGCGCCGGGCCACCCGCCAACAACATCCCAGTAGCTTCGCCGGTAAGCTATGGGACATCCTTGAACCAACTGGTTGATTCGTCCGCCCCCGACAAAGGCGTAGGGGTCACTTTGAACATCCCGATACGCAACCGCACTGGCCAAGCTACGCAAATCCGGTCTGAGATGGAATATCGCCAGGCGCAAATGCGTCTGCAGCAGATCGAAAACGAGATTCGCATCGAGGTGCGGAACGCGCAATTCACACTGACGCAGAACCGCGCGGCGGTGGCGTCCGCTCAGGCCGCGGTGGAATTGGGCCGCCAGTCATTGGACGCAGAGCAGAAGAAACTAAACCTAGGCGCTTCGACCAGCACGCTGGTTCTGCAGAACCAGTCGGCGCTGGCGACAGCCGAATCCACACTGGTTTCCGCGATGTCGGCTTACGAAAAATCGCGCATCGAACTGGACCGCGCTACGGGTCTGCTCTTGGACCATAACGGCATCGTCATGGCGGATGCCGAGCGCGGCCAAGTAACGCACATGCCGAGCATACCGCATGTGGTACCGCGTCAGGATATGAAGTCGGTCATGGAAACTCCGCAGCAGGCCCCGCAGAAGTAGCGGCGTCAGCGTTTTTCCCCCTCGCTGATCTAGTATCCGGCGAGGGGGCCATGCCCGCTTGTGCCGACCTATCTCAACGACAAACATTTATAAATCTTTACAATCCATCCTCGTATATTTCGTCGCCAGCAACGCTACTCTAGAAGTGGTCTCATAATGTTCTCGGAATAGGATCAGTTCGAGTGTCGTCAGAAATTCGGACGCATCCAATTTCGATATTGAGAAGCGCTGCAATATTCACCAGCAGTCTTTTTTGCAAAAGGAGATAAGGAAATGCCTTTGCTTCGATTGAATTCCGCCAGCCGGGGAGTTGTCGTCATTGCCCTTGCCATTGCGGCGTCGCTCAGCGGTTGGGCACAGAATATGCAACCTGCGCAGTCCTCCTTGCCGCAAGCGCCACAGCCCGTGCCGGCCCCGGCCCCGCAATCACAGCAGTATACCCCGGTGGACTATTCCAAACCGCGCTCCCAGTTCCCCAATGTGATCGCCCCTTACAAACCGGGATACGTGCCACCGCCGGACCTGAGCAACACCGATCGCATTCAACAGCTGATGCATGATGGCAAGGTCATGCTTTCTATGGATGATGCAGTTGCGCTGGCCCTGGAGAATAACCTCGATCTGGTGCTGGCGCGTTACAACCTGAACATCGCGGACACTGACATTCTGCGCGCAAAGGCGGGCGCGAACATTCTCGGCGTGAATACTGGAATCGTGCAAAATACGCCTGGCGGAGGCGTCGGCGGGTTGAGTGGAAATGTCGGTTCCGGAGCCGGCGGCACCAGCGTAGCCGCAGGCGGCGTGGGTACTGGTACGAACGGCTTGGTCAGCTCAACTTTAGGTATTGGCTCGACCATTACCAGCTTCGATCCTGTGATCACCAGCACACTTCAGATGGACCGGAACTTCGCCCAATCCACAAGTGTGTTCAGCCCCGTGCCGGTGGTGAACACCAACACGGGCACTGCCAATTTCAGCTATCTGCAGGGCTTTCATACGGGCACGAACTTTGCAGTGGGATTCAACAACACGCACACCACAACCAACAATCCAACGAACACTTACACCCCCAGCCTCGCCTCCGGCCTGCAGTTCCGGCTGACGCAAAACTTGCTGCAGGGCTTCGGCTTTTTGTCCAACACGCGCTTCATCCGGATCGCTCAGAATAACCGCGAAATTTCCGACGTTGCCTTCCGCCTGCAAATCATCACAACCGTCGACCAGATCGAGAACCTTTATTGGGATCTGGTGTTTGCCTACGAAAACGTGAGAGTGCAACAGGAGGCACTGACCTTCGCGCAGAGGACACTCGCCGACAACCAGAAACAGGTACGAGTCGGGACTTTGCCCCCGATCCAGGTGGTGAGTGCGCAGAGCACGGTCTCCACCGATCAACAGAATTTGATCCTGGCTCAGACTAATCTTGAGTTGCAGGAATTGCTTATGAAGAATGCGCTCAGCCGCACGCTGGAAGATCCGACGCTCGCCGGAGCCGACGTAATTCCGACTTCCACCATGCAACTGCCCGAACAGGAGCCGGTCGTTCCCACGCAGGATCTCGTCAATGACGCTCTCAGTCATCGCGCCGAATTGGCCGAGTCGCGCATTGACCTGAGCAGTCGCGAGCTCAACAACAAAGCAGTTCGTAATGCCATGCTGCCTACTCTCGATTTGTTCGCATACTACGGCGGATCGGGGATCGGTGGAGATGTGAATGCGGCCCAGCTCTCTCCCGCGTGCACGACGCCGGGCAGCCCCGTCAAATGCTTTGTCCCGGCAGCGGCTGCTCCTCCGTTTCGCAATGGAGGACCAGTCGGCTACGGCTCGACGCTGAGTCAGCTCGTCAATGGCGCCGCGCCCGACAAGGGGGTTGGGGTGACTTTGACCATTCCGATTCGAAATCGCGAAGCCCAGGCCGACCAGGTACGCGCCGAGTTGGAATATCGTCAGGCGCAGGTGCGGCTGCAACAACTCGCGAACCAGGTCCGCATTGAGGTGCGCAATGCTCAGTTCGCGCTGCAGCAGAATCGAGCCAGTGTGCAAGCGGCCCAGGCTGCAGTTGATTTTGCTCGCCAGACGCTGAACGCCGAGCAGCAGAAATTAGCGGTTGGAGTTTCCAACCCAACAGCGGTGTTGCAGGACGAGTCCGGCTTGACCACGGCCGAGTCCAATCTGGTTTCCGCTAAGGCAGCTTACGAGAAAGCACGGGTCGAGTTGGACCGCGCCACCGGCCTTTTGCTCGACCATTCGGGCATCGTGATGGCCGATGCCGAACGCGGCCAGGTAACGCACATGCCGAGTGTGCCGTACGTCGCCCCGCGGCAGGAGGTGCACCCGGGCGCGCCGTCACCGCCGCAGCCACCGGGTTATTGATTCGGGGCAGTGAGTTGATTTGGCCCTGCTCGTTTGGCACTCAGGCGGCAGGGCCGAATGGTTTCTGCTTTCAGTCTTCCCAATCTCCGATGTATCCTTCCACGCGTGACGCTGTCCGTCGTTTTGATCACCCAGAACGAAGAACGCAATCTTCCTCGCACGCTTGAAAGCGTGATGCCATTGGTGCGTGATGGCCAAGGCGAAATCATTGTAGTTGACTCGGGCTCGACCGATCACACGGTTGAGATCGCGCAATCGTATGGAGCGAGAGTCTTTGTCGAAGCATGGAAGGGCTTTGCCGCGCAGAAAAATTCGGCCATGGATAAGGCATCGATGGATTGGGTTTTACAATTGGACGCCGATGAACCGCTGGAGCCCGAGTTAGCGCGCGAGATGGAGACAATACTCAAAGCCGGCTCGGGCATGAGCGGCTTCTGGATTCCGCGCAAGAATTTTTTTCTTGGCCGCTGGATCAAGCATGGCGGCTTCTATCCCGATCCAAAGCTCCGTCTCGTTCGGCGCGGGGCCGGGCGATTCGAGGAATACGGGGCCCACCCTACGATGAAGGTCGATGGTCCGACTGGCAAGCTGTCCCACGCCCTACTGCACAACGCCTATCCTACGCTGCGCGGGTACATTGACCATATGAATAGCTATTCCTCGATGGGTGCGGAAGTTGTCGTGGCCAAGGGGTACAGCGGCTTCAGCTTTGTCGATATCGTGATTCGACCGCTACTCACTTTCATCTACAACTATTTCATCCGGCTAGGCTTTCTGGACGGGCGGGAAGGCCTGCTGCTGCACCGGTATCACTCGGTTTATGTATCGTGGAAATACGCCAAAGCCTGGGAGCTATCACGCGGGGACGTTGCAAGCAACGTCCCTACAGATCGAGATCTGATGTAGAGACCGGCTTGCTACGTCTCCCGCCTTGCCGCCCGCCTTAACTGGCCATATCATCTATAGAGACGGGGTGTTCATGGCTGATAAGAAAGTTTCCAAGCCACAAGTAGCCGAGAGTCCGATCGCAGATGTGTTCGAGGGGCGCCATCCTTCGGAGACAGAAAAACAGTGGGCGGAAAAAACGCTTGCGCCGACTTTAGAAAAAGCTCCTGAGCGACCAATCGGCGCGCCTACGGGCACAAACCTCGACGAGAACGGGCACGCTCGCTTCTCCACAATTTCGGATGTTCCCATCCGCCGCCTTTACACCCACGCTGATTTCCCCGAAGACTGGAACTACGATCAGTATCTCGGTTATCCCGGCCAACCGCCCTACACGCGCGGCATTCATGCCACCGGATATCGCGGCAAACTTTTCACCATGCGCCAGTTCTCCGGTTTTGCCTCGCCGGAGGAAACTAACCAGCGCTATAAATATCTCCTCGAACATGGGGGCGGAGGGCTTTCAGTGGCCTTCGATCTGCCCACTCTGATGGGCTACGACTCCGATCATCCCGCCAGCGAGGGCGAGGTCGGAAAGTGCGGCGTAGCCATCGATTCGCTCGAAGATATGGAAATCCTTTTCGGCGGGATTGACCTCGAGAAAACCACGGTTTCGATGACGATCAACTCGCCCGCTTCGGTTTTGTGGGCCATGTATCTAGTGGTCGCGGAGCAGCAGGGTGCGGATTGGAAGAAAATTTCCGGAACGATTCAAAACGACATTCTCAAAGAATACATCGCGCAAAAGGAATATATATATCCGCCAGCGCCCTCGATGCGGCTGGTGATCGATACTTTCGAGTTTGGCTCGAAGTTTACGCCGCGTTTCAACACCATTTCGATCAGCGGATATCACATTCGCGAAGCGGGATCGACCGCACTGCAGGAGTTGGCGTTTACGCTGTATGACGGCGTGGAATACGTGGAATGGGCACGAAGGCGCGGGCTTGAGGTGGACGAATTCGGTCCGCGGCTCAGCTTCTTCTTCAACGCGCACAATGATTTCTTCGAAGAGATCGCAAAATATCGGGCGGCGCGAAAGATTTGGTATCAGGTGATGAAGGACCGCTTCGAAGCCAATAACCAGCGCACCTGGCTGATGCGGTTCCATACCCAGACGGCGGGTGTTTCGCTGACCGCGCAGCAGCCGATGAACAATATCGCGCGCGCCGCCATTCAAGCATTGGCCGCGGTGCTCGGAGGGACGCAATCGTTGCACGTCGATGGTTACGACGAAGCACTCGCCCTGCCCACGGAAGAAGCCGCCAGGATCGCGCTTCGCACCCAGCAGATCATTGGCTACGAGTCTGGGGTAGCGCAAACGGTGGATCCGTTAGGCGGGTCTTACTTCCTCGAAAACCTGACCCTGCAAATGGAGAAGGGCGCGTTCGACTATTTCGGCAAGCTCGACGCGATGGGCGGAATGGTCAAAGCGATCGAGCGAGGATATCCGCAGAAAGAAGTTGCCGAGGCTTCCTATCAATTTCAACGGGCGGCGGAAGCGAAGGAAAAAGTCATTGTCGGCGCCAATGAGTTCGTGATCGAAGAAGAGGCGCCCCACATCCTGTACATCGACGAGAGCGTAGCTCGCCATCAGAGCGAGAAGTTGAAGGCTCTGCGGGCACGGCGGTCGAACGAGGAGGTCCACCGCCGTCTAGACGCGCTGAAGAAAGCGGCTGCCGAAGAACCCACGGCCGCGTTAAGAGGAAACATTTCGCCGGCGAACACAATGCCTTACATCGTTGATGCAGTGCGAGCATACGCGACCGTCGGCGAAATTTGTGACGCGTTGCGGGAAGTGTTTGGAACGTACACCGAGGCGAGCTTCACTTAGCGTTCCCTCCGAAGACCTGAAAATTTACGTTGACGTTGATCTGGACCTCAAAAGGTTCGCCGTCGCAGGTTGCAGGTTTGAACTTCCACCGCTGCACAGCCTCCAATGCTGCCCCATCGAAGGCCTTATCTACCGAACGCGCGACTTTGATGTCGCGTGGTGCGCCATCGGTCCCCACGATCAGCCAGAGTACTACCGGATGCTCAGGGTTTGTGAACTTGGGAGGAACTGGAGCGGGCGTGTACACCGCTGTTGGCGGCTTAACTCCCGTGCAGTTCGCTGACTCAGTCCCGCCAGTCAGCGGCCCGAACAAAGCCGCGTCTGGCGCGGACTGCGCGACCAACTCAACAACGGTCTGCTCAAGAACAGGCACGTGATCCTGTAGGCACCGGATGGTGCGGGGGAACATCCTTTCTCCGAATCTCAGATAGTCTTGGTATTCGCACTCTCTCTTGACGACGCGGTCCCCGACTTGCTGCGGCAGGATCTTTGTCACAATCGTTCCGGCACCCTTGTCGAAGCAAAGTACATCCTTGCCACCGGAAGGATCTGACTTTGTTTCGATGCAGCGGACGGGCACAGAATCAATCTCGCGATCCTCAAGCTTTCCTGGTTTCCAGGCGTCGGGCGAGTACCGTACTAGCCCCATCAGAAAACCAATTTCTTCGCGGCCGGTCAGCGCCGCCGAGCCATTGCTCAAGGTCCAGCTTTTCTTCCCATTAGCTACCGTCGTTCGACGGAAGTCGCCAACGACAGTTTCTGCTCGCCATCGTCCGGCCGATTCCCAAGTTTCAGTGTATGTCCCTTCGGTCGCTGGGGAACCTTTCCCGGTTATCCGAAGGCTGACTTTCAGCCGGAAGGCCGGAGCGCCCTCGGCACGAATGTCGGACAACTGCTTTGCGCGTTCGATCAAAGCGTTGGCTTCCTCTTCCTTCTTGCTCGCAGCAAAGCACACTGCCCCAAGCGCAAGGACACTCGTTAGCAACTTAACCCTTATCGGCCAGTTCATAAGAATCTCGGGCAGCCTATATTACCTTACTCCGACTCGTAGACCCGCGATCTGCGTCCTCTCATCAAGGGATTCCGCGCGGGCCGCGAGCACCCGCGCCACTTAGGTCTGCTATCCTCTTGAGTCTAGGTTTCGTCAAACCTTCGTATGCGGAAAGCTATCAATCACCTAAAGAAATCTGACCCTGTCATGCGGGGGATCATCGAACGCGTAGGGGCTTGCCGCATGGAATTTGGCGAGCCGGTGTTCCATAGTCTGGCCGAGGCCATTGTCTATCAGCAGTTGAATGGGAAGGCGGCGGAAACGATATTCAAAAGATTTACGGCGCTGGCTGGCGACCCCGTCCTTCCAGGAGGCATCGCGAAACTCACCGATGAGCAAATGCGGTCGGTCGGCCTGTCGAAGCAGAAGTCGTCTTACCTGCGCGACATGGCGGAACGCGCAATTCGTGGCGAACTGGACTTCGCTCATCTGCCGGAGATGACCGACGAGGAGGTCATCGAGCACTTGACGCAGGTCAAAGGCGTCGGAGTTTGGACGGCACACATGTTTCTGATGTTCACGCTGAAGCGGCCAAACGTCCTGCCCACGGGCGATTTCGGCGTCCAGATGGCGATCAAGAAGCACTACAACAAACGCAAACTACCCAAACCTCTGCAGATGGAGAAGATCGCAAAAGCATGGGAGCCTTATCGCAGTGTCGCTTGCTGGTATTTGTGGCGAAGTTTGGATGTAAAGACGGTGTAACGAGAAAATCGTTAACCACAGAGGACACGAAGGTCCACAAAGGAAAGCCGGGAATCACTCCGTAGGTTTCTCTTCATTCGATTGGTTGATTTCCCTGTCGCTGTTGTATCCTTAAGCGTTCGCTCTGCAACGATAAATGCCCACTGAGCAGAAAATCCGTGTGCTGGTCGCGAAGCCTGGCCTGGACGGGCACGACCGTGGCGCGAAGGTGATCGCCCGCGCGCTGCGCGATGCCGGGATGGAAGTCATCTATACCGGCCTACGTCAGACTCCGGAGATGATTGTGAGCGCCGCCGTTCAGGAAGATGTCCACGTCATCGGGCTGTCGATTCTTTCGGGCGCCCATAACGCTATCGTCCCGCGGGTGATGGATCTGCTCAAGCAAAACAAGATGGACGACGTGATCGTAGTCGTCGGCGGCATCATTCCTGATCAGGACGTGGCTCACCTGAAAGAAATCGGTGTTGCCGCTATTTTCCAGCCAGGCACATCCATGGACGCTATCGTGCAATTCATTCGTGGCAATATTAAGCCGCGCACAGTGCCGACGGCCGGCTGATGACAGAGATCGGTACTTCCCGCCTGCGCGACGTTCTCGCGCGCACAATCGGACCCGCTCCTTGGTATTGGAAAACTTTCCCTCGAGTGAATTCCGCGTCCGGTCAGCGCTTCGCGTGGACCCATCACGGAAGCGAAGGTCCGTTGGGTTACGTGATTTCACTTGCCCTCGTGCAGCAACCCGACAACCCTCGCCTGGCATTGAATACATACTGCCGTCCGTTCTTCGTTCCACCCTCACAACTCGGCATCTGGTGTCCGGAGGGACGAAGCATCCGCCTGGCCTCGTTTGATCCTGGCCAACTCAAAGCTTTCGATCTCACGGAGCTGGCCGGATGGTTTAAGCAATCGTCCGAGCGCATCTATGCTGCCACGCCTCCACTTGCGGACTTTGAGGTCCTGCTTGGACTCGCACCTGGCATGCACAAGATTGATGTACCGGCGGAGTTGCGCTCGGTTGATGAGTTGATTGTCCCCACGAGTTACCCGGCGAAGGGAAAGGATGATCCGGCGTTTGCGCTGTACGTCTTCTATCTGCAAGCGGGTCTGGTCGAGGTGCTGCCGCAGAAGTGGTTCACCGCGACTCAGTACCAGGTCGGAAAGCAATGGATCACACGCGCGGCCCGCGATGCCGAGTCGCATCGCATCTTTGGCGAGTGCTTCGGGGTGGGAAGCTTCCTGCTGAGCGAGGACGGCTGCCGGTTGGATCGGTGGATTGAAAAAAGCGCTTAGCATTTGGCATTTAGCACTTGGCCCTGGGGAGCTTCAGTTCGACTCGCATGGGCCAAGTGCTAAGTGCTAACCGCTGAGTTTTTTCAAATCGAAATTCAGGACGGGATCCGCGTACTGCGTTTGCAATCCGACGACGGTATGAACCGTCTGACTCAGGCATGCGTTCTGGCGCTGACTGAAGCGTTCCGCGCCTTGGCGTGCGAGCCGGAACCGTTGATCATCACCGGGAATCATCGATTTTTTTCCGTTGGAGCCGATCTTCGACAGATTGCGGCCTTAACCGCGCCAAAGGCGTACGAATTCTCTCGAATCGGCCAAGCGCTGATGAATGCGGTGGAGAAATTTCCAGCACCTGTGTGTGCGGCGATCTCCGGATACTGCATGGGCGGAGGACTTGATCTGGCGCTCGCTTGTCACCAGCGAATCGCTTCGCCGGACGCGATGCTCGGGCATCGGGGCTCGGCCCTCGGCTTGATCACTGGCTGGGGCGGGACCCAACGGTTACCGCGGCTGATGGGAAGGACAAAAGCCCTGGAGATGTTCGTGGCTGCCACGAAGGTACACGCCGGGGATGCATTGCGGTATGGTTTGGTCGATGCAATGGCGGAGTCTCCTGTGGCTGAGGCAGCGCGACAATTCAGACGCACGACTGCGAATTAACTGAACTTTGTTTGCACGGTGCGGCTCCACTGTTATACCGTAAGTGGTTCGCCGTTCCCCTTCATGGCAGACCGAAACGAATTCAGTACGCCCTCGACTTCGAGCGTTCTTGAAACGCGCGTGGATGCTACTTCTCCACGCTTTGAAGCGAACATGCGTTTCCTGGCGGACATGGTTTCCCAGGTGCGCAACGAGGAAGAGAAAATTCGAGAGGGCGGCGGGTCGAAGGCAATTGAGAGCCAACATAACAAGGGGCGACTGACGGCTCGCGAACGCATTAACCTTCTGGTCGATGCCGGTAGTTTCTTTGAGATCGGATCGTTCGCAGCCTACAACATGTACGAGGAATGGGGTGGGGCACCCGCCGCTGGAGTGATCACCGGGCTGGGACGCATCCATACCAGGCTGGTAATGATCATCGCCAATGACGCCACGGTAAAAGCTGGGGCATTTTTCCCCATGACTTCGAAGAAGGTCATTCGGGCGCAAAATATCGCCATCGAAAATCGTATTCCGACCATGTACCTAGTAGACTCCGCAGGTGTGTTTCTGCCTTTGCAAGAGGATGTGTTCCCTGACACCGATGACTTCGGACGTGTCTTCCGCAACAACGCGGTGATGTCAGCCATGGGAATTCCGCAGATTGCTGCGATCATGGGGATGTGCGTGGCGGGCGGGGGATATTTGCCCGTCATGTGCGATCACGTGCTCATGACGGACGGCAGCGGACTTTTCCTCGCGGGTCCGGCTCTGGTCCAAGCGGCCATCGGACAGAAAATTTCCGCCGAAGAGTTGGGTGGAGCGGCCATGCACTCGGCCATCAGCGGCACGGTGGACTTCCGTGAGCCCAATGACGAAGCCTGCCTGGCGCGGATTCGCGCGATCGTTGAGAAGTGGGGCTATCGGCGGCAGTCTCCGTGGGACCGCAAAAAGCCGGAAGACCCGGCGCTGGCGGCGGAAGAAATCTACGGGATCTATGATTCCTCACCCGGACGCCCTTACGATATGAAGGAGGTTGTTGCGCGCATCGCGGACGGCAGCCGCTTCGATGAATATAAGCCGGAATACGGCAAGACTTTGCTTTGTGGCTATGCGCGCATCGGCGGGTTTGCAGTCGGAATCGTCGCCAACCAGAAACTTCATGCGCAGGCGATCGACCACGAAGGACGTAAGCGGATCGAGTTTGGCGGCGTGATCTATACCGAATCCGCGGAGAAGGCTGCCCGCTTCATCATGGATTGCAACCAGAACCTGATCCCACTGATTTTCTTTCACGATGTAAACGGATTCATGGTGGGACGCGACGCGGAGTGGAGCGGCATCATCAAAGCGGGCGCAAAGATGGTGAATGCGGTTTCAAATTCGGTTGTGCCGAAGATCACTGTGATAGTTGGCGGATCGTTTGGCGCCGGACATTACGCAATGTGCGGCAAAGCTTATGATCCCCGTTTTCTGTTTGCCTGGCCAACCGCGCGCTATGCGGTAATGAGCGGTGATTCGGCTGCGAGTGTTCTAGTGGAAATCAAGCTCAAACAATTAGAACGCGGCGGGAACAAGTTGGGGGAAGAGGAAAAGAAAGAGCTTTACGAAGCAACGAAGCGTACCTACGATGAGCAGACAGATCCGCGGTACGGCGCAGCCCGGTTGTGGATTGACAAAATTATCGACCCGGTCGAAACGCGGGATGCGATCACGCAAGCCCTGGAAGCGGCATCGCTGAACCCGGAAGTGGCGGAGTTCAAGGTTGGGGTGCTGCAAACGTAGGCCAACTTCTTTAGCCACTGATTTACGCGGATGCGTACTGATCAGACCGGGGTTTTCAATTGCAGGTTTACTCGTGAGAATCTGTGTAAATCTGTGATCAAGGTTTTAAATGTCTGAATCTGTCAAACTCATCGAGTGCCCGCGGGATGCCTGGCAGGGATTACGAGGGCAGATCCCTACGCACATCAAATTGGAGTATCTGCGGGCTTTGATCAGCGCTGGATTCAAACACATCGATGCCGCTTCCTTCGTCTCTCCCACTGCCGTACCCCAGATGGCTGACTCCGAGGAAGTTTTGAAAGAACTCGATCCTCCCGATGATGTTGAGGTTATCGGCATTGTGGTAAATGAAAAGGGCGCACAGCGAGCCATCAGTACGAATGCAGTGCGCACACTGGGATTCCCTTATTCGGTTTCGCCGACGTTCTTGCACAACAACCAGCGCCAGACGCTCGAAGAGGCCATCGATGAACTGGAGAAAATTAAACGTAAAGGTGAAGAGGCTGGACTGGATACGGTAGCTTATATCTCGATGGCGTTCGGAAATCCCTATGGCGATCAATGGAATGTAGGCGAGGTTGTCGATGCGGTCGATCTGCTTGAATCCATCGGCATACGGATGATCTCGCTGGCGGACACGGTTGGAATGGCAGGACCGCTGCAGATTGGTGAACTGGTTTCCGCGGTGATTTCGAAGTATGACTATCTGGAGATTGGCGTGCACTTGCACAGCCGGCCCGATCAGGCTGCGGCAAAAGTGACGGCGGCGTACGACGTCGGCTGCCGTCGATTCGATTCTGCGCTAGGCGGACTGGGTGGATGCCCGTTCGCTCAGGATGCTTTGGTCGGCAATGTCGCGACGGAGCAGGTCATTGCAGCATTAACGGCGCGCGGCGCGATTCTGCCGTCACTGAAGAGTTTCGATGTGCTTCTCCGGGCGACGTCAGAGATCGGGGCGCGGTACACAAATTCGGCGGCAGCAGATTGAAGGATGACGAAATAACTCAGGCATGAATCACAAAACAATTCATCTGGCGCATGATTCGCGGGTCGCCACAATTACCCTCAATCGTCCGGATAAGCGCAACGCGATCAGTTACGAATTGATCGACGAGTTATCGACCGCGCTGGACGATGTTGCCAAGTCATCTGCGCTGGCGCTCATTGTCACGGGAGCAGGGAAAGCATTTTGCTCGGGCATGGACTTGGAGAATCTGAAGGCGCTTGTGGGGAGGTCGCCGGAGCAGAATTTGGAAGATTCCGAAAGCATGGCCCATCTCTTTCGTTCGCTGTATGACTTTCCCAAGCCAACGATTGCGGCCGTGAACGGGGCAGCCATCGCTGGGGGTTGCGGGATTGCTACCCTCTGCGATTTCACTCTGGCCGTGGCGGACGCGAAGTTCGGTTACACCGAGGTACGCATCGGATTCGTACCAGCGATTGTTTCGACTTTTCTACTTCGTCAAGTCGGGGAGAAACACGCGCGAGATCTCCTGCTGACGGGCAAAATCATTGGGGCAGATGAGGCGTATCGCATCGGTCTGATTAGCGAAATCGTTCTTGCGGAAGCGTTGCTCGATCGCGCGCGGGAGTTGGCGTCGCAGCTCATGGAAAATAGTCCTGCGTCCCTCGTGTCCACGAAACGCTTGCTCAGCGATCATGCACGAGTTGAACTCGATGCGCAAATACGGTCCGCGGTGCGGGAGAATGCAGCGATCCGGGCCACTAGCGATTTTCGCGAGGGTATCTCGTCGTTCCTGGAAAAGCGTAAACCACGTTGGAGCGACGAATGAGCCGAAGGGGAAACCATCATCCGGTAGTCAGCGAGACTCGCATGAGGGTGCGCTACGCTGAGACGGACCGGATGGGCGTGGTCTATCATGCCAATTACTTCGTGTGGTTCGAAATCGGCCGGGTAGAACTGTTGCGGCAACTTGGTTTTTCTTACCGTGACATGGAGCAAAAAGATGGTTGCGGCATCGCAGTAATCGATGCGCGTTGTCGCTACAAGGCTCCGGCTCGCTATGACGATGAGGTTATCGTGCGCACCCATTTGAAGTACCTCCGTGAATCTCTGGTGCAGTTTGAATATGAGTTGGTGCGCGCCGATGACGGAACGCTGCTGGCTGAGGGCGACACCACGCACATAGTGGTTGATCCGGAAATGAAGAAAGTACCGCTGCCGGAAAAATACATGAGCGCATTCCGGGCGGCGATGGGAACTGACAACTGAGAATCGTGTTTAATCTGGAAGGTGATCGACGGATCCATTGAAAGCACTTCACATTAACGGCAACGATTTGACTTTGGAAGCGGTGCGGGAGGTCGCCGTCGAGCGTCGGCCCGTGCTCCTTGATTCTGCTGCCAGGGCGGCGGTGAACCGAGCCCGCGCAGTAGTGGACGCATTGGTCGCCAGCAACACTGTCTCCTATGCGATCACTACGGGCGTGGGCAAACTGAGCGACGTACGCATTGCGGGCGAGCAGATTCGCGAAATGCAGGTCAACCTGGTGCGGTCGCATGCCGTGGGTGTGGGCGAAGCCCTGGCAGCCGCTGAGGTCCGGGCCATGATGCTGCTGCGGGCCAATTCGCTTTCCAAGGGCTTCTCCGGTGTGCGCGCCGAAATTATTGACGCCCTTTGCGAGATGCTGAATCGCGGCGTCACACCGTTTGTTCCATCGCAGGGCAGCGTTGGGGCAAGTGGAGATTTGGCTCCGTTGGCCCATCTTGCGCTGGCGCTGATTGGCGAAGGCGAGTGCTTGGACGACAAAGGCGCCCGCGTCCCCGCGGCTGAAGCTTTGCGCCGAGCTCAGATTAAGCCAGTTGTGCTCGAAGCGAAGGAAGCAGTTTCGCTGATCAACGGGACCCAGGGGATGTTGGCGGTGGGCATCCTGGCATTTCTTGCGGCCGAGATTCTTGTGGATACCGCCGACGTGATTGGCGCACTTACGCTAGACGCGTTGCGCGGTACGGACGCCGCTTTTGACGAACGCATTCATCAGGCGCGCCCGCACCGCGGCCAATTGAAAACAGCGGAAAATCTGCGGCGCATGCTCGAGGGGAGCCAGATTCGCGAATCGCATCGTGGGTGCAGTCGCGTGCAGGATGCCTATTCCCTGCGCTGCATGCCGCAAGTACACGGGGCGGTGCGCGATACGCTGGCTCGCTGCCGCGAGGTGATGGAGATTGAGGTCAACTCCGCGGTGGACAATCCGCTGGTTTTCGTCAAAAACCCGACGCAAGCAGATGGCGAAGGCGAGGTTATTTCGGGCGGGAATTTCCACGGCGAACCGTTGGCGTTTGCCCTGGATTTTATGGGAATTGCGCTGAGCGCTCTGGCCGGCATCTCGGAACGAAGGTTAGAGCGCTTGGTAAATCCAGCGCTCAATGAGGGTCTGCCGCCGTTTCTCGCTGCAGGCGCGGGACTGAATTCCGGTTTCATGATGCCGCAGGTTACGGCGGCGGCGCTCGTGAGTGAGAACAAAATTCTGGCACATCCCGCTTCGGTGGATTCCATCACTACCTCCGGCAACAAAGAAGATTTCGTTTCCATGGGAATGACCGCGTCACTGAAGCTGAAGCGGATCATCGAGAACACCCGCAATGCGATGGCGATTGAGGCTATGGCTGCCGCTCAAGCGCTGGATTTTGTGGCTCCGCTTAAGACCGGAAAGCGCGGCTTGGCAGCGTATGCGGCCATTCGTTCGGTGTGTTCGGCGATGGATAAAGATCGAGTGATGTATCAAGATTTTGCGCGGATTGCGGAGTTGATCGCGAGTGGGAAGGTGGCGGAGGCGCTGCGGTAACTCGAACTACGAGCGCCTATGCGACTAACAGGCGAGCGTCGCCCGGCCGGACAGGTCAGAGACCATCTCCACACAACAGCAAATCATTAGGCCGATTTGGGCGCGCTCCCGCCGAGGCCCAGCTGATCCGCAATCGGCTTTAGAGCTTCAATGCAGAATGTGATGTGCGCTTCCAGATCGACGGCCATGTCCAGGGCGCCGTTCACGATATCGTCCCGATTTACTTTGCGGGCGAAGGCTTTGTCTTTCATTCTCTTTCGCACGGACTTGGCGTCTACCTCGGCAAGAGACTTTCCCGGCTTAATCAGGGCGACTGCGGTGATGAATCCGGCCAGCTCGTCGCAGGCAAACAGCGCTTTTTCCATCGGCGTGTCCCGCGTCACGCCGGTGTATTCTGCGTGGGACATGATCGCCTTGCGGATTTCCTCCGGGTAGCCGCGCTCTTTCAGAATTTCGTTGCCTCTGTAAGGATGGTCTTCGAGGCTGGGATATTTGTCGTAGTCGAAGTCGTGGAGCAGACCGACGATACCCCAGAGGTCTTCATTGCCGCCGATTTTTCGTGCGTAAGCACGCATGCACGCCTCGACGGATAAAGCATGTTTTCGCAAACTTTCTGACTGGGTGAACTCAGTTAGTAAACCCCATGCGGACTCGCGATCGATCGTCATTTTCTCCCTGAACTCGCATAAATCATCAACTATTAACTGCGTCGCAACTGCGCAACCCAGCGCCTAAAGCCGCGCGCGTACTGGGCTTCGGTGGCACGGATGAAGCCGTGCCCTGCCACCACCCGCTCACCACTGTTAACAGGGCACGCCGATTTTGCGGTGCCACTTTGGCTCCTCAATATCATACTTCGAGTTTTCCTCGTAGATTGTGCTTGACATCCACAGGGGTTGTACCTCAGATTACGCTGCAGGTTGGGAACCGTATCTAGTTTGGTTCACTCGGTTCCAGGAGAAGCCCGCTCTGGCCCTCCCACACCTTAGATGGCCACAACTCTTGCCCCAGTAGATTCCAGGGAAGTCGTCCGTTGCGATCGATGCCTGCTTGTCCAATTTCGTACTTCTAACGATCTTTGCCGCCGTTGCCATTTCTCGTTGGATGAAGACGAGCCCGAAGTGGTCGCGGCGCCGCCCCCGCCGCAGATGATGCCATCCAACGGACACGGCCGTGGACATTTGCACCTGGCGGCGTCGATCCGGTCGATGCGTCTGCGCAATGGACTCAGCCAGCGGCAACTCGCGGCGCGTATGTCCGTGCCGCGAACTTACGTTTCCAAGATCGAAAACGAGAAGGCGACTCCCACTCTGTCTTCGCTCGAACGGCTGGCGAAGGCGCTTGAGGTCACGGTGCCTGATCTGCTTAGCGGCGGCGAGCGCAATCGACAGGAAGAAGTCCGCGAACTGATGCAGGATCCGTTTATCGCGGAGATTCTGCCCTTCGTGAACCAGTTGAATGGAATGCAGATGTCGAGCATCTTGACCCAGGTTCGGGATTTGACCGTGCGTCCGCGAAGGAGCGCTTAGCGGGTCCCTCGCACGCTCAGGATTTCGGCGCGCGACTCCCGCTTCGCCCACGTCGCGCAAGCGTCTCAATTTTATCCGGGCAACCAGCCAACTGCAGCCGGGATCGAAAGATCCCGGCTTTTTTAGCTTTCCAGCCGAAAGCGAGTTTCACCAAGCCGGTAAAGCCTCCGCCAAACCAAGCGATTGACCGTGACGACCATGGCCGCCATGACGATCGTGGCTGCGATCAGCAGGTCGAAATTTCCGCTGTCGGTGGCGCGGCTTATCGTCGAACCAAGACCGATGGTAGAAAATGTCTGCCCCTTGAAATGAAAATATTCGGCGACGATGCTGGCATTCCAAGCGCCTCCTGACGCGGTAACCATGCCAGTCAAGAGATAAGGAAAAATTCCCGGAAGGATGAGCTTGCGCCAGCGTTCCACCCCGCTAATGCGGCACACCGAGCAAACTTCCTTCAAGTCGGTCGGGATCGCCATTGCTCCGGCGATGACGTTGAACAGAATGTACCACTGCGTTCCGAGCAGAAGTAGCAGGATCGACCCGATGCCGAGTCCTCCGCCCAGACGAATCAGGATCAGCAGGATGACCGGAAAAAACGCGTTCGCCGGGACAGATGCAGCGATCTGAGCCAACGGTTGCGCCACCCGAGCCAGGCGCGGACTGAATCCAATCTTTACCCCTACTGGAATTGTCCAGGCTGCGCCAATCAGCAGGGCCGCGATGACGCGAAGAAATGTGGCGCCCAGCCCTCGTCCCAACTCCGACACCTCGGAGTGATCGAGACCGGTCAGCAGGATCGCCACTCGCACCACAGCATATCCCGTAAGGCCCAAGGCGACGACACCCAGAATGCCGAGCACCCAAGTCTTCCAGCGCGGTCCCCCTCCGGCGACGGGCTCCGCTCGGTGCCGCCTGGAGAAATACGACATGAGAGACTCACGCAACGGGAAGATGGCTTTTGTTTCCAGCTGCGCCAGGATGTGTGAATGCTGCACGAGGTTTAGTACCCAGGAGTGGGGCACCTCCGCGCTTTCCACTTGCTCGACCTTGAACTTCTCCGCCCACGCGATCACCGGCCGCCAGACGAATTGATCGAGCAGCACGATTACAGCGATCATGGTGAAGACGCCCAACAAGATCGAGCGCGTGTCTCCGGCGCTGGCGGCTGTTTGCAAATATGACCCTAAGCCGGGTAAGCGGAAGTCTCGCGAGCCAAGCACGAACATCTCGCAGGCCATTAGTGCAAACCATCCACCGGCCACCGACATCATCGAGTTCCACACCAGGCCAATCGCGGCGAATGGCAATTCGATTTCAGTGAAACGCTGCCACCAACTGAAACCGTAAATTTTGCCGGCTTCGCGCATCTCTCGCGGAATGCTTTTCAGCGAAGCATAAAAACTGAAAGCCATGTTCCAGACTTGCCCGGTGAAAATCAGGAGAATTGCACCGAGTTCGACACCTAACTGGCGGCTCGGAAATAGCGCAACCATGGCCAGCATCACCCCGGGCAAAAAGCTCAGCACGGGGATGGATTGCAAGACGTCCAACAGCGGAATCATGAAACGCTCAGCCTTGGCGTTATAGGCGGCGATATAGCCGTAGACGAGCGTGAACGCCAAGCTCAGGACGTATGCAAGCGTGATGCGCAACAGCGACAAGCCGGCGTAGGCAGGAAGCGCCAGTGGACTCTGTGAAATTTCAACCGAGGGAGTAAATGGGCCGAGCCAGGTTCGCCCGACCACCAAAACGCCGTAGAAGATGGCGACGGCTGCCGCAAACATGAGTAGGTCTGGCAAACGCGACGCCTCGACCCTCGGCAACAGAGACCACAGGCGATACGCAGAGAATGCTCCCAACTCGGCGTTCTTCTTCATGATTAGTTCACGCGACGAAGTCCTCTTCCGGCGGCACTGGAACTGATTGTGCCTGGCGATCAGCCACTTCCGCGAGGCTCGCCAGCCTCTCTGCCAGTTCGCGCGTGAGCGATCCTGGCTGATAACGCCAACGATAGTTACCGTTCGTGACGCTGGGAGTGTTCAAGCGCGCTTCACTTCCAAGCCCCAGCACATCCTGCAGAGGGACGATGGAAAAACTTGCGACGGAAGCCTGGGCAGCGCGGATGAAGGCCCAATTGACACCATCTTCAGAATGTCCGAGATAACTCTCCACCGCGCGGCGTTCCTGATCGCTTGTGCCCGACTTCCACCAGCCGAGAGTTGTGTCATTGTCATGAGTGCCGGTGTAGACCACACGATCGCGATTGAGGCGATGCGGCAGATACACATGTGCACCGGGATCGCTAAAGCCAAACTGCAACACCGCCATGCCCGGAATCTGATGACGCTCGCGCAGTTCGTGCACGTCCGGAGTAATGTAACCCAGATCCTCGGCAAAGAATGGCAGGCCGCCCAGTTCTTCGCGCAGCTTGTTAAACAGTTCGTCTCTGGGACCATCTACCCAACGGCCATGGATCGCGGTAGGTTCGCTGGCGGGAATCTCCCAGAACTGTGCGAAGCCGCGGAAATGATCGAGGCGGATGAAGTCGCAAGTCTGCGTGGCCCAACGCAACCTCTCTACCCACCACTTGTAGCCCTCCGCACGCATTGCGTTCCAGTCGTACAGAGGATTTCCCCAGCGCTGGCCGGTGGCGCTGAACGCATCGGGAGGCACGCCTGAAACAGCCTCGGGTCCGAGATCGGCTTTCAGACGAAACAATTCTCTATTTGCCCACACGTCGGCGCTGTCGTAATCCACAAAGATGGCAATGTCGCCAACTACGCGGATTGATTTTTGCGCGCAGTAGAGACGCAAAGCACGCCATTGCTCGTAGAAAAAGAATTGGATGACCCTGCGAACAGCCATCTCTGAGGCTAGTTCCGTGCGAGCCGTTTCCAGCGCCGCCGCTTCCCGGCGCGCCAGTTCGAGCGGCCAAGCGTTCCAGGATTGCTTGCGATAGCGAGCCCGTAAAGCGTCGTAGAGCACAAAGTCTTCTAGCCACCACTCATTTTCGCCTCGGAATCGCTCGAAGCGAGACCTCGCGGCTCCGGAAGCAGAATCCAAAAACTTACGAGCCCCTTCCATCAGCAGGGGAAGCTTATGTTCATGAACCTGGTCATAGTCGATGAGTCCCGCGGAATCTGGAAGGTCACGCAACTGCGACGCCTCGATCCAACCATGCGTGGCGAGGCGCTCTAAGCTAATCAGCAAAGGATTGCCGGCAAAGGCCGAGGTCGAAGAATACGGAGAATTTCCGTTCGCAGGCGGTCCCAGCGGCAACACCTGCCACAACCCTTGCCGCGCGGATGCAAGGAAATCGAGGAACTCGTAGGCGCATGGGCCGAAATCCCCAATGCCGCCGCGTGACGGCAGCGAGATGGGGTGAAGCAGAATTCCGGTCAACCGCGGGAATGACATTTGACTACTGTTCCGTCTGATTTATGAGGCTATGAACAGGACCGAGGCGAGATTGGTTCTCCCACTCGCTCGACAATTCTCTACAACGCGGAATCTACCGGATGCAAACTTCGACCGTCATTGCAAGCGCGATTTTCTTACTCGCCCTCTTCGCCCCCCGCCTGCTGCTTGGTCAAGCTTTTCATCTCTTGTTCGTTAATCTTGATCTTTCCCGACTTTTCCATGCGCTCGCGCAGGTTCGCCATGAACAGGCCGAACAATTCGGATTGCTTGGTCTGCACCAGCGCATCGCGGATCTGATCCTTCTTGGCGGCGAAGTCCGCGTCGGTAGGCGATTGTTTTTCCAGAATCGCCAACACAACTCCGGTATTGCCACTGTCGATCGGGCCACCGATCTCGCCCGGTTTAAGGCTGAAAGCAACGGCAGCGGCTCCGGACATCGAACCAATATCTGGAACCTGCCCATCCGGCGGCACGAAATCGCTGGTCTTCATAGTGGCGCCGAGTTCTTTGGCGGCTTTTTTCAAATCGTGGTCTGCCTTGGCGCGATCGGAGAGTTCATGGGTCTTCTGCGTCAACAGAGTTCCTGATCTCTCGTTCTTGAATTCGGTTTCCACGCGGCTGCGGATTTCTTCAAACGTCGGCGTAGCCGGCGGTTTGATGGCTACCAATTCGAATACCGCAAAACCTTGCGAAACTGGTACCTGATCGGGCGGAGACTTTTCCGCCGCATTGAACACCGCCTCGCTAAACTGCGGTGAATTGCCGATGCCGGGCAGCGAATCCGTTCGGCTGATAAAGTCGGTTGCGATCACGGGCATGCCCTTCGCGGCCGCCGCTTTGTCCAGGCCACCGGTCCGGGCTTGAGCGAGCAGTGCGGTGGCCGCGGAATCAGCAGCCAGCTGAGCCTTCTGTTGTTTGATGAGCGGCTCAATCTGATCTTTTACTTCTGCCAGCGTCTTGAGGTGAGCGTCCTGCTTATCTTCCACGCGAAGAATGACGAACGCATAGCCCGCATTGATCACGTCGCTGGTTCCACCCTTGGCCAACGAAAAAGCAGCCTTGTCCACTTCGGCAACGGGAAAGCCTCCCCGCTTGATCCATCCCACCGAGCCTCCATCCTTGCTGCTCGGGTCTTCCGAATACTTCTTGGCCAGGTCTTCGAACTTCGCCCCGGCTTTTAACTGCTGGAGCACGTCGTCCGCCTTCTTGCGCGCATCATCGACTGCCTTCTGGTCAACCTTTCCGTCCGGACCCGCCAGCGGAGTCTTAATCAGGATTTGCCGAACATTCACTTGCTCGGCCGCGCGAAACTCGTCACGATGCTGATCGTAATAACTTTGGAGATCCTGCTGGCTGACTTGAGCCTCGGCTTGAAGTTTTGCGGTATCAATGACCACGTACTTGACTTTGCGTTTCTCCGGAATCGAGTTGTTGTAGGTCGCCTTGTTGCGATCGTAGAAGGCCTTTAATTCGGGATCGGTGGGATGCAGCCCTTTGAGAATGTCATCCTTGCGCAGCACTGCATAGTCGAACTTGACCTTGGTGTTCTCTTTCTCAAATTTCTGCCGCACCTCGGCATCGGAGACCGTGGCGCCGCCCGAAATCAGGCTGCGCAGCTTATCAATCAGGATCTCGTCCTTCACGCCCTGCTCAAACACGGAAACGGTGAGGTCGTGCTGTTGCAGCAATTCCTCGTACTCGGCTTGCCCGATGAAGTTGCCTCCAGGGAAAAGCGCCTGGGCATAGCGGCCGTGCTGTAGTTCGTCGCGCACATCCTCGGTGGTCGCCCGGAATCCGAGACGTTGAGCCTCCGCAATAATGGCTTGCCGCTGGATCAATTGCTGCGCCGCCTGCGAGGCAAAGAACGGCAGCAACATGGAGGCCTGGGCTCCGCCGCGCGGGAATTGCTGGCGCACCATCTCCCGGGCCTGGCGCTGAACCTCCTGGCTGGTGATATCCGCCCCGGCTACCTTGGCCACGACTCCCCGAGAGGGTGCGCTACCAAAGAAGTCGGTGCTACCAAAACCAGGGACCAGGGTGATCACCATGAAAACAGAAATAATGGTCAGCAGGCCGCCAAGAACTACCTTCTTGATCGGGCCAGGGGTTTGCAAAAATCTAATCATCGTCTTATCACTCCGGGATACAAGGGCGAGTTTTTCATTATAAACTAAGCGCCTGCGAAGCGCTCCGCGCCCTCTGCGGCTGTTCTCAGGGACCTCTGCGTTCTAAGGTTTTGATAAGACCCGGATAAACCCAAAGTCTTGAATCGCGGAGCGCGCGGAGAACCCGAGGGTTGGATCTGAAAGCGCTCAACTCTCTTCCGGCGGAAGCTCGAAATCCACGAGGTTGCTGCGGAAACCCTTCGTCTTCCACGCTCCGAAAGCGATACCGACCACCATCCAAACGGTGCCCGCGATCTTAGCGGGGCGGCTCAGGTTCAGCCAGAGCAGCAAACAGATCAAGAATCCTGCAACCGGCGGAATCAGATTCGTCATTTTCTTTTCGTCGCTTCGCAGATAGTAGCGGACAAACGCCGCCGCGTTGACACCCATGAAAGCGATCAGCGCTCCGAAGTTCAGCATCTCCGCGCCCAGGCCGTAACTGAACAAGTCGTAGTTGACAAGCAGCGCAGCGCCCAGCGCGATCACGCCCACAAACAACACATTGTTGCGAGGCACATGGTACTTCGGATCGACCGCCCCGAAGAATGATTTCGGCAGGGCGTTGCTGCGCCCCATGCCATACAACAAGCGGGCCGCGCCCAATTGCGATCCCATGCCGGAACCGAAATTTGCCACCAGCAGGGTGAATCCGACGATCGCGAGCAGGGGCGGCCAGGCGCGCGCAGCGACGAAAGTGAATGCCGCATCGACGTTGGGGAACGGTTGCGACGCCGGCCATATCAACTGCCCGGCATAGACTTCGGCGGCGGAAAGAATACCGATGACCAGGCAAGTGAGCACAGTGGCCAACAAAATGTTGCGCCGTGGGTTCTCGGCTTCCTCCGAGAGCGTGGAGATGCCGTCAAAACCAATGTAGGTGAGTACAGCGATCGAAGTGCCGCCCAGTACCGCTTTCGTGTTCCACATCTGCGGATCGTAGAAAGGACGAGTGAAGAAACCAGAGTCGCCGTGCGGATGTCCAAAGACGTATCGCGCCGCGGCCACGAAGAAAATCACGATCACCACACCCATCGCCGCAGCCAACCCGGTGTTCACCCGCGCGGAAGTTTTCACTCCCTGCACATTGAGCCCGGTAAAAACCAGCGCAAAGAAAATGGCCCAGAACGTGTACGAAACTCCGGGAGCAAATACGTGCGCTTGCTGACTGCACCAGACGGTGCAGATCATCGGATTCAGCATGTAATCCATCACCATGCTCCACCCGGTGACGTAACCCAGTGCTGGATTGATTTCCTGACCCACATAAGTGAATGCCGACCCGGCACTGGGATAAGCCCGCGCCATGCGTCCGTAACTAATGGCGGTAAACAGCATGGCCACCATCGCGATCAGGACCGTGGTGACCACGTGTCCACGGCCGCGATCGCTGAGCACGCCGAAAACGGACAACGGCGCGACCGGCTGGATCACGATGACGCCGTAAAGAATCAGGTCCCAAAGAGTCAAGGTTCGCCGCAGACGCGCGGCGCCAGGGTTGCCAGTGGAAGCGGATGCCATGTGCGGGTATTGGATTATGCCGCAGCCAAACTGTCAACTGTTAAAACGATTTCATTCAGCGAATCGTTGTGAAGTTAGTGCCGCGGCGCATCAGGCAACTGGACGGGAAGCAGTACATCGGTTCACTCACTTTGGCGAAGCGTAGTCGAACCGATAGCGTTGCGATTCATTTCCCGACATGTAACGCGTGTTGTATTCGAGAATGTAGTTCAAGTGAGCGTCGTCGAGCGGAAATATTTGGTCGGAAGGGTACGGATATCTGCCCATCGTGCTGAAAGGAAGCGGATCGACGCTACTGAAATCGTAGGCGTAGAAGTCCATATCTTTCTCGTAACCATTTGCCACGAAGAAGTAGTCCCGAACCCAACCGTTAGGCAAGGCAGGAAGTTTCGACGGATCAAAATCCAGAGCAACTTCATCACCCGATCCGAAAACGACCAGCCGGTCATCAAGCGAAGTAAGCAGCGGAAGCACATCACCGTAACGTGTGTAATTTCCCGCAGGACGCGTGTATGGCCCGGTCGGGCTGGCCTTTTCATACACGTACATAACGTTGCCCGGCGGGTTGCCTTCGATCTTCAGCGGAAATCCATGAAAACGCACGTCAGCGTGAGCAAGCGGAACCGGCGTGAGACGAGCGTCCTGATCCTGACTGGTGCGATCGATCAGGATGCTGTTCCAATAGATCTGGAGGTTGGTCGAGATGCGGATGCGCTGCGTGCCCTCGGGCAGGCGACCGCTCAGGTCGGCAGTCATAGTGCGCGGCCCACCGGCGGGAAAACCCATGTCGTCGATCACGCGCAACCACTCCCCTTTCGCGTCGAGTGCCTCTACGTAAGGCGCGATGCCCTGCACTCCGGACTGATCGGCCGCATACATGCCAGTCGCACTGAAATATTCAATCTCCCCATGCAGGAGTAACCAGAGCGGCCCGCCGCGATAAGGTTCGCCTAGATCGAGTTCAAGACTGTGCAACTTGGTGAAACCTGCAAACGACAGCAGTTCGAAATCGCCGAAATACCGGTGCGCGAGCAGATCGGCCAAAACGTTGTGACCGTGTTCATCACGCGCACTCACTGGAGGACGCGCGTCGCGGCTGTATACCACTTTGAAGGGCGGGTAAGGCGGATTGCTGGCGAAGTATTCGTTGGGATAAACGTCAAGGTTCGCGGGATGATCGACCGCCAGCAGTTTCACTTGATCGAGATACACCGCCTCTTCCAAGGGCTCCATGAAGCGGAAGCTAAGCTTGCCGTCTTTTTCCCGAATCGCATTGCGATCCACTTTCACGTATTCCGTCGGGCGTGGGATGTTGCGCTGGCCTGGCCCAACCCAGTGCCCGACCACACCCGCGCCGAGCATGTCGCCGACTAGCTTGTAACGTTCGCCATCCCAAACGAAAAGGGTGGGGCACGAACTTCCGCGGCGATCGATTTCCATGAACTTCTGTTCGCGATCGGCAGCGACTTCGACTTCATCCTGCAGAATTCCTGTCGGCCAGAGCATGCGGACGACATCAGCTTGGGTCGCTTGCCCGAGGCCGACGGTAAGATACGGCGAATTCTGCCCAAGATAACCGGACGATCCCGCGATCTCGAACTTCTGCCGATTCCCTCCGGCGAAAACTTCGACTTTGGTTCCAATCGCGCTCTTGTTGTCGGCCAGCCCTTTCAGATTCAGGCGAAGCCAGTGGTTCTTGTTCCCACCTTCATTCCGCAGCAAGACAGCTGGCCCGTGATTCTGCGTGATCAGCAAGTCAGTAGCGCCATCTCCGTCGTAGTCACCAGTGATGATGGCGCGTGGATCTCTCAAACTGATTTTTTCGAGGCCGACGTCAACCGTAACGTCCTTGAAACCGTCCGGCCCGAGATTGCGGAACAGACGCACCTCGCCCTTACCGCCCGCAGTTTCGCCGACGGCGACGAGGTCAACCCAGCCATCGTTGTCATAGTCGATGGCAGCAATGCCGTAGGCACGGACCCAATCGGTGGAAGGCAGAGTGACTGGCTCGAAGCTTTTCCCCTGATTGTTGAGCCAGAGGGTGAGAGCCGGCTTGCCCCGATGGCTGAATGCAATGTCCATCCAACCGTCCTGATTAAAATCCAGGACTGCGACGCCCGCAGTCTCGGAGGGTATGGGAGACGACCAGAGCGCACGTCTGACGAATTTGCCTTCCCGCGGGTTTTCGTAAATCAGCGTTCCCAGATACCCATTCCGCTGGACGCTCCCTGTTCCAGAACCCGCCCCGGTTGTGGCAATGTCCACGGCACGGTCATTGTTGTAATCCGTGCCAACGGCAGAATGATTCGGCGTGTCACCCTCAAGGCCAACGGACTGAGTAACGTCGGTAAATGTACCGTTGCCGTTGTTACGCCACATCACATTCGCGCCTGTCGGTTTGCTGGATAGCGTTCCCGGCGGGACAGTGTTGCCGGTAACATACAGATCAATATCTCCGTCGTGATCGTAGTCGATGAAAGTTAACCCGGCGTCGAAGCTTTCGCCTTTGATGCCCGCAGCCTCGGTGAGATCTTTAAACGTGCCATTCTTCTCGTTATGGAGAAGAACCACCCGCCCGTTGAGACTCACAGCAAGATCAGTGGCGCCATCGTTGTCATAGTCGCCAGTGGTGCAATTAGTTGCGCGCAATGCGGGATCGAGGCCTGCCTTCTTGGTTACTTCTTCGAACTTGCCATTGCCGAGATTGTGGTACAGCGACATTCCTCCTTCCTTGCCGTTGCCGGGCAGAAAGATGTCGATGCGGCCATCGTTGTCATAGTCCAGAAAGCACGCGCCGGGCCCCAAGTAAGAATTAATATCCTTGGCGGCCGAGGGTCTTGTCAGCAGCCCAGCCTGATCGGTCGTCTCCACGAAGTGCACTTCGATGGCCGGCGGAACCTTTGCCGGAGCCGCAGGCGACTCTTCCGCCAGCGAGTATTTTCCCTGTTCTCCATAGGCCAGGCTGATCGGCGAGCCCAACTTGTTTTGCGTGATGTATTGAAAACGGGTGAGATGTTCGCGAGCCTGGGTGAGATCAGCTGACTGTTGAGAGGCGCGAGAGAGTCCGAATTCGGCGGAGGCGTGCAGCGAATTGAGTTTCAGCGCATGTTGGAAAGCGTCGATGGCTTCGGCATATTGTTTGTTCTGGGCGTACGAGGCTCCCAGAAAATACCACGTGTCCGCATCATTCGGATCAATCTCGGTGACTCGGCGGAACGCGGCGACCGCGGCTTGCGAATCCGCGGAATTCTTTTCCAACATGCCGAGGTTGTACCAAGCGTGGGGATCGCTGGGAATCTGCTTCGCTGCTTGCTCAAGAAATTTCCTGGCGGCATCGATCCGTCCGAGGTTGAGCGCCGCGATACCCTGATTCATCGGCGCAATCGTGAATTTGGGATCGAGTTCGGCAGCCTGTTCAAACGCCTTCAGCGCCTTTTCAAAAAGTTGCTGGTTCATATAAGCGACGCCGAGATTGTTGAGGCGGGCGGCTTCGGCAGAGTTATCCGGTCTTGCAGGAGTAGCATTTTGCGGGGCGGCGGCGAAGATGGCAATCGCTGCCAAAACGACGCCGGCACAAACGAAGAAAATCTTCTTTGTCATGCAACAACAAGTTAACCACAAAGGACACGGAGGTACACAAAGGAAATCGGGCCTGAGGGCGGTGGGATTCGAAGTGTCACGGTACGACCGCGGCTCTACTTGCGCGCGGCAAATGTCCAAGGCTTGCTATAGGCTTTATTCGCCACTATACCCTTGCCTTCTCGAATCGTGATCGTCTGGTTTGCAATCACGTTCGAGAGCTTCTCCACTTGCCCGCTGGGCCACTGCACTTCAATCGAATCGGCTTTAGTTTTTTCACCCACACCGAACGTCAACACCAGTTCGCTCTGGGACAAATAACTCGATCCGCTATGCACCATCTGCCACTGCTGATCTTTTTTGTTGTCCGCCCCGCCCGAGGTCAAGCGCACGACCGCTCCGATGCCATCACGGTTCGACTTCGTACCTTCCAGTTTCACGCGCAAACTGTGGTTTTCTCCGCCTTCGTTGTGGAACAGGTATGCTCGGCCACCATTGGTGGTGATCAGCACATCGAGTGCCCCATCGTTATCGATATCCGCGTAAGCCGCGCCGCGGGCCACTTTCGGAGCGGCGAACGAGGACCCTAGAGAAGCTGTCACTTCCTGAAACTTTCCCCCACCCAGGTTGCGAAACACATGTGGCGGTTCCGCGTAACTCACCCGCTTCTGTACCCGTTCGATTTCGTTTTCAATATGTCCATCGGCCACGAATATGTCGAGCCAGCCATCGTTGTCGTAGTCAAAAAAGAAACAGCCGAAGCCCAGCGTCACCAAAGTGGCGCGTCCAACCTCCGACTGCGGTGCCTCGTCCACGAACAGTCCGTTGCCTTCGTTGTGATAAAGCGAAAGCATCTGGTTGGCGAAGTTGGTAATAATAAAACTCGGGCGGCCGGAACGATCGTAATCGGCGGCATCCACGCCCATGCCCGCGCGGGCTACACCGTCCTCGCTGAAGGCGATTCCCGCGGACACGGCCTTCTCTTCAAAAGTGCCGTCGTGTTTGTTGAGGTAAAGCTTATTCGGCTGCGTGTCATTCGTCAGCAGAATATCCGGCCAGCCATCTCCGTTGTAGTCGACGATGGCCACGCCCAGGCTCTTTGAAGTCGGATCGTAGAACTTGGCCTTCTGCGTGGCGTCTTCAAACTTTCCACTGCCCAGGTTGTGCCACAGCCTGGCGGAGGAACCCTTGTACGACTCTGGCGTGCAATAGGACTTGTGCGCGCCGTCGAGAGTACAGTACAGATCGCCTTTTTCCGACCACTGCACATAATTCGCAACTACCAGATCCAATTTTCCGTCACGATCGTAATCCACCCAGGCAGCGCTGGTGGAAAACTCGCTCGGCCCCCACAATCCCGCGGTTTTCGTCACATCGGCAAAAGTGCCGTTGCCGTTATTGTGAAACAGATGGCTTTGCCCGAGAGCGCTGATGAAGAGATCGTCGTAGCCGTCGTTGTCGTAATCGCCCACCGCGACGCCCATGCCGTACATCGAAACCGCGAGGCCAGCTTTGCGAGTCACATCGGTAAACGTGCCATCGTGGTTGTTGTGATAGAGCTTCAGCGTGGAGTCGGTGCGCTTGTGCCCCGGCCAGTCTTCGCTGCTTACCAAGAGAATGTCAGGCCAGCCATCGTTGTCGTAATCGATGAAGGCACAACCCGCACCCATAGTCTCGGGCAAATACTTTTTCCCGAAAGCGCCGTTGTTGTGGACAAAATGGATTCCGGCTTGCGCCGTGATGTCGCGAAACTGGATTTGCTGCGCGGTCGCGGACGCGATTAACAAAAATAGGGACACGAGCGCCTTGTGCATTATCTTGAGGCCCCTGCCGACGCGGTTTGCTTCGCCGTGCCTCGCTCCGCGCGGACGGGTTCAAGAGGCGCACGACCTGAAACCAGCGGCACAGACACATGTTCGTGGATGGCTTGCCGCTCGTTGTTGTCCTCGGGATTCAGTTGGCGGTACGGCCCGGTGATCGCTTGCGCAGCTTCATCGGCCTTGAAACGCAGATAGCGCACTTCGTGCTCGTGGGCCTGCTTCTCATCTCCCAGGCCTTTGTAGCAAAGCATCAAGTTGTAGTGCGCCTGCAAATCTTCTGGATCAACCGCGAGAACTGCCTGTAGCACGTTCACCGCATCTGCATATTTGCGTTGAAGAAACAAAATGCGTCCCAGATCGTTCAGTGCGACGCGATCTCGCGGATACTGTGCGAGAACCTTGCGCAGCTGATCGGCAGCATCATCATAGTGGCCATCGCTGCGCAAAACTTTCGCATAGAAGAAGTGGGCTCGCGCCAGGCCTGGACTCAGCGACAATGCTTTCGCGAGCACCGTGCGGGCACGATCCATGTCGCCTTCCTGTACGGCCGCGCGTCCAATATTCACCCAGCCGTCGGGATTCATTGGGACAATCTCCGTCACCTTCTCGAAGGCTGCCTGTGCGCGTTTGAGATCCCCTTGCAGCAGCAGACCAATACCGTAATCATTCCAGCGCTGCCAGTCGTCAGCCTGCAAAACCGTTTTGGGTTCAGGTACAGGGCCATTGCGAGGGGCTACGTTCAGCGTGACTTCGTCTTCCGCGAGGGCCACGATCGGAACATCAGGGATTTTTTCCTCTTTCGCTGATACTCCTTTGAGTGATCCAGCGAACGTGAACGTTCTATCGTCGTAATCAGATGTGACTTTCGCGTCTGTCTGATTCGAATCGGGGACGCCAGCAAATGAAAACTGCGTGTTCCACCACGCGAACTTCCGATAGCAGAGGCGCGCGTGCAACGTGATTTTATTGCCCAAATTGTCCGGAATGTGCAGGCGGTAGTGAACCGTGTCTGCCGCTCCCGGCGGAATCAGATGCACGTAGACTACAGCCCGAGTGGCCCATGCATTACGCTTCTTGATGCCATTGCCATGCGCATCCACTTGCAGGGAGCGATAGAAATGAGCGCCCTTTTCTACCTGGCCTTTGCCGTTGTCCTCGACGCTTCCACTCCAAAATATGATTTGTCCCTTATCGTCCGTGGCTTTCAGTTCGAGCCAGGTATCGTAGGCATCGACCGTGCCGCCAGGAAAGAAGTGCCCGATTTTCTTGGTACGGACCACAACATCCACGCGCACCGTATCGCCTTGCCGGACGGTTGGCTGCACCCGGCTCAGCGGCGCAGTAACCGGCAGCGCTGCTTGGTTGCTCGGAGTAATCTTTGTCTCCGCCTCCTCGCCAACGGCGAAAGTCGTAGAAAAGTCCGACTGGTTTGCGACGCCCGACTTCACCTGAGCCTGCGCCGGGGAAAGTGCGAAAATATCCACGCTGAGAATCCCGTTCTTCAGGAAATCCTCAGTCAGTTTTAGCTGCTCGGCATCTTCGTTCGCGGTCGGCAGCGCCGTGTTCGCCGCCGGAAAACGATGAGAATGGACGAGACCGTCGACGTTCCCCTGATCGCTCGAACGAGTCAGCGGCATGTGGCAGTCGGCGCACTGCGAAGGCTTGGCGGGATAATAAAAAGATCGTGCTCCTTGCCCCGATACGCCGCTCGCCTGCCAGTTATCGTATTCATTGAAGCCGCGGATCCAGCGGTAGTGGTTGACCGGAACGTCGAGATGAACCTTGTGGCAACTGGAGCAGAATTCCGCTGTCTGGGTCCGCATAAAAGGCTTCAGAAACACGCGGCGATGCGGTTCCGGATTTAGCCTTACCAGAAAATCGTGCAACATGCGCTCGAACGGATTCTTAGTCGCGGCCATTTCATGCAGCTTGGGGTATTCGAGATAAAAATCCCCTTGCCCCATACTGCTCTTCACGTCGGCGATCGAGTGGCACATCATGCAACCAAGTCCGGCTTGCGACTCGGGACGGTGCACGATCTGCTTTATCGGCGTATCCATCAATCCACTGTAAAGCACGGCGGGATCGTGGCATCCGCCGCACCATTTGGAGGGTTTAGTACCGATCGTGTCCTGCATGTACTCGATACTCTTGCGATACCACTGATTGTTGAACGACGAAAAATGATGGGCCGAACTGAACCACTGATTGTAGATGTCCTCGTGGCAGCGCTTGCAGGAGTCGGACTCCATGAAGAACCTGCTGGGAATTTTCTGTCCGCCATAGACTTGTGCAGAACTGGGAAAGAATGGCCCATCGGGGCCGTCTCCCTCCCCATTCATAGTTGCGGGCGGCATCGAAGGATTCTCGATGCGCGCCTGATTTTGCCAGCGCGCTTCACGCAGATAACGGGCGCCTATCCCGAGTCCAGCGAGCACCAGCAGACAAATCGCGCTGCGAATGATCGATGCACTAATTCCCGGCCCCAACCAACCACGTTTCCCCGCCCATTCCGCAAAGAGGATGCCGCCGCCGGCGAGCGACAGCAGCATGTGAGCATAGAGAAGGTTCCACTCCACTCGCGGCGTCCCAGTCTTGATCAGAATCAGCCCAACCACCGCTCCGGCGCCAACCAGCGCCCAGCCAAGTCGCGAGGCGATGCTTCCATTGCGAAGCAAACGGAAAAGAAAAACAACCAAGAGAAGAGTTGCGATGACGCCCGCAAGGGCGTGCAGTAAGACGACTGCAGCGTAGAAAACGTTTGGCTGAGGAAAGGTATAAAGATAAATGGCGGAAACGAACAAGAAAACGAGCAGCCATGGAAAAGCGCGGCTTAAGGAACCCCTGGATGGCGATCTTCCGGACATCAAGAATCTGTTTAGCCTTGAGCGTGGTCGCTGCAAGAGATTATGCCACAGTCAGACACTCGCTAGGCCTAGCGTTGGGCGAAGGAAAATAACTTAAGCGCAACGGTCAATGTCTGGAGCCTGCCATCCTCCCCGTTGTGCTTCGACTTCGGCGGCAACCGCGAGCACTAACTCCTCTTCCCACGGACGCGCGACGATCTGCACGCCGATTGGCAAGCCTTCCTTTGATTGGCCGAAGGGGACAACTGCCGCTGGAGTTCCCAGCAGATTGAACCACTCGCTGTAGCTCCATGCATCGAGATACTGCACGGTCTGGCCATCAATGCTCCAACTGCGCTCCCCGTGGCGAAAAGCGGGAATAGATGCGACCGGACAAAGAAGGATGGGGTATTCGCGCATCTGCGAGAACACCTGCATTCGCAGTACGTCGCGCATGATCCAGGCGTCGAGCAACGTCTGGCCGGTGTGCGACGACTCAGCCGCAACCCAACTCGAAAACTGCTTCAGAATCGGGCTCAGGTCAGCCTCTCGACCTTTGGTCAACGGTCTCAGCAGCATTCCACCTGCCCTCCCGAAAAGCTGCCACCAAAGTTGCCGGGCCGATTCCAGTCCCTCAGGCCGAAAGGGTTCAACATCAAATCCCGCACGCCGCAAAGCCGCCGCGGCCGCGCGCACCGCCGCACGGGTTTCCGCCATCACCGGAGTGCGTCCGTCATCTTCGAAATAGCCGACGCGAAGTTGCTTCAGATGTTCGCGAGCGGGCAAGCGCACCGGGACCGGCGCCGACGATGGATCGCCGTCGTCCGGCCCTTGCATCACTTCGAAAAGAACTTTCAAATCGCCAATCGTCCGCGCCATCGGGCCAACCACGCCTAGCAAAGCAAACGGTCCAACCGACGTTGGGAAATGTCCTGTCGCCGGGATGCGGCCCGGCGTTGGCTTCAGGCCGCAGATTCCAGTGAAGTGCGCGGGCACACGAATAGAGCCTCCGCCGTCGCTGCCTACGCCTCCTGCGGAACACCCGGCGGCAATCACCGCAGCCTCCCCGCCGCTCGAGCCACCAGGAGTCCGCGACAAATCCCAGGGATTGTTAGTGCGGCCATAAAGCAGGTTGTCCGTCTCCCATGCCATGAGGAGTTCGGGGGTGTTGGTAGTGCCGAGGATGATCGCTCCTGCGTTGCGCAGGCGTGAGACTAGCGGCGCATCCTGCGTGGCTACGACACGCTCGCGAAGCTTGCTGCCCGCTTCGCAGCGCAGCCCATCCACTTCTATTGAGCTCTTGATGCTTAGCGGAACGCCGTGCAGCGGGCCGAGCGTTTTTCCGCGAGCGACTGCGGCTTCCGCTGCGCGGGCCTGACCTCGGGCGCCTTTGGCATCCACCTGCACGAAGGCGTTCAGCTTGGGATTCAGTCTTTCGATGCGGGCTAGATGCGCGTCCACTAACTCAATCGGGGACAACTTTTTCTGACGGATTCGTTCAGCCATGGAAACGGCTGAAAGGAAGGACAATTCACTCATTGCGGCGTTTGTCGTGCGAGAGAAAACCGAGTCTAGCACGAAAGAATCGCATGCAACGCGTGCGGCAGAGACTTTCCCGCTCTTTGCGAAGGCTGCAGGCCAAGGTCCCTTCGACTTCCCTTATGGCATGGCGAAACCGGAACGGCCGATTCAGAGGAGAGGCGAATCTTGAGGGGTACATTGGTCTCCGGGTTTATTTCGTTCGCTGAATCATGGGGTTAGGGGGAATTTAGTGGCTTAGGGGGCTTGACAAGACTTTGGGCAGGAGTGGGTTTTCGGGCGGCTGCGGGGGCGGCAATCGCTTTGTGAGCAATCCGGCCAGTTCGTGGGCGGGAGCGCCGTGCTGCGCGATCAAAGGGTGGACGGGCGCGTCGCCCGTCACCACATTTGCCGGGCTCAACGCTGCCTGCCTCCACCAGCTTGTATGCTGTTGTGCTACGTATCTTTATCGGTTCAGTTACCAACGTTCGTTGCCCGGGGTTCTGGGGGCCGCATATAATTTTGACACTCCCGCTCGAATTCGAGGCTGCTGTTCATGACCAAGGCCACTGAGGCCGATCACAATCGGCAAAGTCAGGAATTGACCATCTTTCACGATGTGGCCAAGGCGCTGACTTCGTCGCTGGATCTCGATTCCATACTGCAAACCATCATGGAAAAGATGGCGGAATATTTCCGACCGGATACGTGGTCGCTGCTGATGGTGGATCATGAACGCGAGGAGTTGTATTTCGCAATTGCGGTGGGGACGGCGTCGGAGGCTTTGAAAAACCTGCGGTTGAAAGTGGGGGAAGGGATTGCCGGACATGTGGCGAAACATGGCGAGCGGCTGATTGTGCCGGATGTGATGAGCGATCCGCGGTTCGCCAAACGCATTGATGAAATGACCAAGTGGGAGACGCGCTCGATTGTGTGTTTTCCGATCAGTTCGCGGTTGCGCGTCCTGGGAGTTATTCAGTTGGTGAATGTGGATATGGAGCACTTCGGGCAGCAGGAGATATTTTTTCTGCAGTCTTTGTGCGACTATGCCGCGATCGCGATTGAGAATGCGCGCGCGGTTGAGAAGATTCAGGAACTCACCATAACGGATGACTGCACCGGGCTTTACAATGCGCGGCATCTTTATAAGACGCTGGAGACGGAAGTTTATCGTTCGTCGCGTTTTGGATATGAGTTCACGGTGGTGTTTATCGACCTCGATCATTTTAAGCAGGTCAACGACACGCATGGGCATTTGATTGGGAGCAAACTGCTGGCGGAAATCGGGTATCTGGTGAAAGCGCAGCTGCGCTTGATTGACTATGCGTTCCGTTATGGCGGAGACGAATTTGTGGTGTTGTTGCCGCAGACTGGGAAAGATTCGGCTTTGGTGGTGGCGAGACGTTTGCGCGACAGTCTGCGGACCAGCATGTTCTGTAAAGAAGAAGGATTGAATCTGAATGTGCGGGCTTCGATGGGAGTGGCGACCTATCCACATGATGCGAAGACGCCGCATGACATTATTCGGCAGGCGGATGAAATGATGTATCTGGTGAAGAATACTTCGCGGGACAATATTGGGATTGCGCAGCGTGGGGTGATGAAGTAGGCGGAAGGCGTCGGACAGAGGTTGCGACATGATTCCCCGGCGTTGGCCTTGGAAAGGCACGGCTTCTGAGCCTTGCTGTAGCACGACGGCCACCCCACCCTTTTGTCCCGGAACGCGTGGGACGAGCCTATTCGGACCCGCGTCTTGAACAAAGAACCAGCGTCTGATTTTCGCCGAAATCGTGATATAGTTTCGTCCGCGGACGGACTTAGACCGTCTCCCCGGTCGTGTTCCGCGATGAGGTAATTTGGCCATGTGGCGAAAGCGTTTTTCTTCGCTCCCACGTCAGGTTTTGACAACTCTAGCCCTGGTCGCAACGCTGGGAGCTACAACGTGGGCTAAGCCTAAGTTCAAGATTCTGCATACGGTTCCCGGGGGGCTCTTTAGCGGGCTGACCTTCGACGCAAAGGGCAATCTGTATGGCGTAACCGGCGCAGGCGGCAACGACAATCGAGGCACCATCTTCGAGTTGACGCCCGGGTCTCAGGGCTGGACCTTGACTACGCTGCACAGCTTCAATGGGCAAGACGGGGGGAGCCCGAACGGCGGCTTGATCTTCGATGCGGCGGGCAATCTATTCGGCACCGCCTTTGGGGGCGGGACGGGCGGCGGCACGGCTTTCGAGATGACGCCTGGCTCTGGTGGCTGGACTTTCAGCGTTCTGTATGAGTTCTGCCTTCAATATCACTGCCCGGATGGAGGCGACCCGTCTGCGGTGATCATGGATGGGCTCGGCAATCTCTACGGCACGGCCCTGGCTGGCGGATCATACGGCGACGGCATCGTTTTCGAATTGATGCCCGGCTCCAGCAGCTGGGACGAGACGATACTCCACAGCTTCGACGGGAGCGACGGATATTTTCCTTATGCCGCCCTCACCTTTGACAAGGCCGGCGACCTCTACGGTACCACCTTTTACGGTGGTGCCTACGGCGTCGGCTCGGCGTTCGTCCTGAAACACGTGTCAGGTGGTGGATGGAAGGAACGCGTGCTGTACAGCTTTTGCTCAGCCGGATTTCCTTTGTGTGACGACGGGCTGCGCCCCTATGCTGGGGTAGTCTTGGACGGCAGAGGGAATCTCTACGGCACCACGACGCAGGGCGGGGGCAATACTTGCGGCGAAACCACCTGCGGCACAATTTTCAAGCTAGCGCCAACCCACGATGGACATTGGAGGCATACTGTGCTGTACGCGTTTCCAAATCCAGGAAACGGAAGCTTCCCCACCGGAGGGGTGACCATTGACAAGGCGGGCAATCTCTATGGTGCGACCGTCGCGGGCGGTATCGGTGGATGCTCCGGAGGCTGCGGCGTAGTGTACAAGCTGGCGCCCTCGGCCAATGGCAAGTGGACGTATACCGTTCTACACAAGTTCGACGGATCGGACGGCGCTCAGCCTCTCGGCGGATTGATTTTCGACAATAAGGGCAACCTCTACGGCACGGCTTACAGCGTGGTGTTCGAGATCACGCCGTAGCAGCGCTCCACAATCTAATAGGTGTCAGGGTCCTCGTGGTTGCCCTGGTAATTGATAAAGCAGGTTGCGTCACACTGATTCGATTTGCACTGGGTCTGGTTGCAGAGCTGGCTGTTGTTCACCAAAGTAATCGGCTGAAACGGATTTTGGCACGCTGGGGTAAAACAGCCAAAAAAGTCAGAGAGATCATTCTGGCCGAGAGCGACGAACTGATCGGCGTAGGGGTAAGCCGGGTTGATGAACGTTAGCGGGGGCAGGAACGTTTCCTCGATGAACCTGAGGATGGAGCCGAAATCGTACCTAATAGGGGCCGACTTTGTGCCCGAAATGTAATGCTGCTTAGCGAAGGTGGACACAACCAGCAGCGGCACGCGAAAGCCGTAGACATATTGTCCCCCGGTGTTATTTGAATATCCGATTCCGGGACCGTCTGGACCGTTGGGATTGACGTGATCGTACCAGCCACCCCAGTCGTCCCACACAACCAGGATCACGGTGTTGTTCCAGAAGCCGCAATTGTTCACCGGCGGTCCCGTCCCTCCGACTGCATTAACAATGCTCGCAACGTAGTCGGGGCCAAGCCCAAGGTTCTGCGAGGGATGGTCCGACCATCGGCCGTCCGGAATTACCCAGGTTACTTGAGCCAGACTACAGTTTTGCAGATCTCGCAAGAAGGGCGCCAATGAGGGTGGTGGGCCCGCGTCTGCGAGTTCTAGGTACGGCCCCACATTTTTGTTCCAGTCGTTGTTCGAACCGTTGCCCGACCCGCAGCCGCCCCCGCCGTTGCTCACGCTGTTATTGCAGATATGGCTGATGGCGTTCGGGGCTGTCCAGATGGAGTTGTCCTGATCGCCGTAGTATCTCCAAGTGACGTTGTTTTGATCGAGCAAGTCGGTCAAGGTCGGATGCTCGAAGCAGGGATATATTGACGTCGATTCGTCGTCCGCCGGCGGCGGGGAAATCAGAGCATCGAGTTGGTCCGAGGTCGCGGCGCATCCGGCGTCTTCCATGGGGTGGGCGCCATTCGACATGTTCTCGGCGGCGAAGTAAGTGTAGTCCGGATTTTGGGTCGAACCGGGCGCCGAGGTCCCGGAAAGCAGGAACTGATGCGCCGGAAAACTGGGCCCTTGGTTGGTCTGAAACATGTAATTCGCGAAGCCGTAATCCTCAGCGATTTGCCAGTAGGGCCCGATAGCGGGATCGCTGACGTAGGAGTACTCAGTGCAATCGGTCGCGCCCTGATTGTTAGCTGGGCACGGATAAGGCGGATACTTCGGGTTGCACTTAGTGGGGTAGGTCATCTTGGTTGTACAGGCCCCGTCCATTTTGCCAACGTCATACGAGGGCACCCAACCATCGTTGTGGCTGTGGTTGGGGTCGGCGCAGTCTGCAAGAGGTCGGCCCAGCAGGGGAACCGGCGTCTTGCCTCACATTCCTCCCGTACTTGCCAGGACGATGTCCGCACCTTTCAAGTTAGGGTCTTGAAACAAATCGTCGGGCGTGCGGTTTTCCTGGACAACGACAATGATGTGTTGGATAGCTGTGTTTTGGGCGAATGCAAGAGTTGCCGCGAGTGAAATCGTCAACAGCAGGGTAGCTACGAGCTTCACGGGAGAACCTCCTTGGCGAGATTGAATACGAGACGGTTTCCCTACGTACACACTGCGGCTCAACCGTAAAGATGAGTCACATTTGCGCGATAGTTTTCTCCCCGTGGTCTTGCTTGTCAAGGGATTTCGACGGAATCAATAGAAAGGCTTTGCTTTCATCCAATCGGGAGTCTCGTTCTTGGACAAAAAGCATGTTGTGCGCGTGACCGGACGGTCGAGGGCGGGCCGTCCACACGTGATTCTCGATCATTAGGGAAGTTTAGTCTGCGGGGAAGAGGGCGGCTTGGGCTGTGCGGATGGCCGTCTGACGGTGGGTTTCGGGTTGCAGCCATTTCCTGATTTCGGGGAGCGCGGCGCGGGTGGCTAGTTCTCCGGCGCGGACCAGGGCGGCGCTGTGTTCGAAGGCATCGTATTTGTAGCCGCTGACGTCAGGCTCAATCAAGAGGTCGGCTGCCTGCTTCCACTGGGCGCTGTTCATCTCCTGAGCGATGGCGAAGCATTGGCCGATTACATCAAAAAGGTGGCGTGGGCCATCCTTATCGGTCCATTTGCCTTTGAGATGTACGGCCAGCACACGATCGGCTCCCATCTGCCGCAACGGGCGGGTGGGAACGGTGTGCGACAACATGCCGTCGATCAGCAGGCGTCCGCGAATCTTTACTGGCAAGAACATTCCAGGATACGCGCAACTCGCGCGCACGGGATCGATCAGCGGTCCAGAGTGAAAGACCACCCCCTCGCCGGTCGAGAAATCGGTCGCGGTCACGGCCAGCGGGATGCGCAATTCTTCGAATGACTTAACTTTCAGAAGTTGGTTGAGGAATCCGATCATGCGCTGGTTGCTGGCGAAGCCGTAGCGTGAGAGCGTCCAACTGGCAATGTGTTTGAAGCGTACGCGCGAGGCAACTTGCTCGAGGTCGGCGGCCGAGAGTCCGCTGCAATAGGCGGCGCCGATGAGCGCGCCCACACTGGTTCCCGCAATGTAGCGGATAGGGATGTTTTCTTCTTCGAGGACTTTGAGGACGCCGATGTGGGCCATGCCGCGAGCAAAGCCGCCGCCCAGAGCCAGGCCGATCCCCACTTTCGGATGCGCCGCCAAGCCAGAAGAAGGCACCGAGAGCCCGCGTCCAAATGCCTGTACCGAACGAATAATCTTTCCCAGACTCTTCACGGGAACCCCACCTCTCCCGGTCTTGCCCGGCCGATCTTTGCCCTACATCAGAGCCCTGCGTCAGGCTAAACCTAGCAAGTAAGATGCCAGCCCAAGAGCAAGTGTTACATAGCGAACATTGCCCTACCAGATTACGGCGGCAAGGTTACTGTCAGTTACTGAGCTGATTGGCGATCCGTGACTAACCCCTGTGTTTCTGATAGCTTGACAGGCATGATTCGAGAGATTTCCGCTGGCGGAGTGGTGGTGCGGCAGACGACGGAGGGCTGGCAGATGGCAGTGATTGAGCCTCAGAAAGAGTCGAGTGCGACGGTTTCGGGCAAAGGGCAACAGAAAAGATCGCAAAAAATGTTACTCGCCTTGCCCAAGGGATTGGTCGATCCCGGCGAAAAGCCTGAGCAGGCGGCGGTTCGCGAAGTCGTGGAGGAGACCGGGATCACTGCGGTTGCGGTGACGAAACTTGGTGACACCAAATACGCCTACGTGCGCTCCTGGGGAGACAAGCAGCGCGTTTTCAAAATTGTCAGCTTTTATCTTTTTCGTTATGAGTCTGGCCAGATCGACGAGATCGCTCCGGAAATGCGAATCGAAGTCAAACGGGCGCTTTGGATTCCTCTGGAAGACGCGGCCGCCAGGCTGGCGTACCGTGGTGAAAAGGATATGGTTCGCCGGGCCCAGGCGTATGTGAAGGACCACCCGGATTTTTAGAGAGAGTTGGCTGCCCACACATCACGCACATGTGTGATTTGTAACCTTGACTGTCACAGGTTTCGAGGCCTATTGTCAGACCAACTTGATTAGGCGCGTGCCGCTGCCATCCTCACCCCACATCTAATGCGGCACGCGCCTGTGGTGTTTTTGGGGGCTCTTGCGGAACCCCTTTCGTTGTGGATCGAGGCTGGCAACGAACACGGGGTGGTGGCTTGTCGCGTCTACTTTCAGACTTCAGAAAAAACAGCGGCTGAAAGCCGCGGGAATTGCGAGCGCGTTTATGATATGGCTGAAGCCATATCCTGATGCGAATCGCTAGTCTGGCCGCAGACTGAGGTGCAACTATCGCGTCTCGGCAGGTGCGGCTTCGGGGAACGGAGTTTGGAATCATGAAGGCTATTCACAAAGTTGCTGTCCTCGGTGCTGGGACCATGGGCGTGCGCATTGCTGCGCACTTCGCTAACGCCGGTGTTCCCAGCTACCTGTTCGACATCGTTCCTCCGGATGCTGACGCACCCGCGCGAAATAAGATTGGCGCGGCGGGGCTCGATGCTGCCAAGAAATCCAAGCCTGCTGCTTTCATGGATGCTTCGCTGGCGCGACTGATCACGGTAGGCAACTTCGACGATGACCTCAAGCGGCTCGGCGAAGTGGATTGGATCATTGAAGCCGTGGTCGAAAACCTCGACCTGAAGCGGGCTTTGTTAAGAAAGGTCGACGCTGTCCGCAAGCCCGGGACGATTATCACGACCAACACCAGCGGGTTGCCTGTGGGGAGAATTGCGGAGGGATTCTCCGACGACTTTCGGCGCTCGTGGTTTGGCACGCACTTTTTTAATCCTCCTCGTTACATGCGTCTGCTTGAACTTATTCCTACGCCTGACACCGATCAGGGGGCCATGGATGCGGTCGCGCATTTTTGTGATCTCCACTTGGGCAAAGGAATCGTTCTTGCCAAGGACACGCCGAATTTCATTGGGAATCGTATTGGAACTTTTTCTGTGTTGAACGTCATGCGACTGATGCAGGAGATGGATCTGAGCATTGAAGATGTGGATGCGCTGACCGGGCAGGCTGTGGGCTGGCCTCGGTCTGCGACGTTTCGCACGATTGATCTGGTTGGGTTGGATATTTTGGGGCACGTGGTCGGGAATATGACTGAGGAAGGCGGGCGAGGGCGCCCGCCCCACACGAACGAATTGCCGGATTTTTTCAAGCAGATGCTGGAACGAAAATGGCTGGGCGACAAGACTAAAGGTGGATTCTACAAGAAAGTGAAGGGTGGCACGGGTGGAGAGGACGAACGGCTCGCGCTTGATTGGAAGACGCTGGAGTATCATCCGCGGCAGAAGCCCAAGTTCCCTGCCCTCGACATGGCCAAAAATGTCGAGCAGACCGGAGCGCGAGTGAAGATGCTGCTGGGGTTGAATGGCAGCGGTCCGCAGAAGAATGACCGCGCGGGTGCGTTTCTGTGGTCGGCCCTGTCCGATCTATGGACTTATTCTGCGAATCGCATTCCAGAAATTTCGGATTCCGTTGTTGAGATTGATCGCGCCATGCGCCGCGGCTTCAATTGGGAACTTGGTCCTTTCGAACTTTGGGATGCGGCCGGCGTTGAGGCGACAGTTGAGCGCATGAAGAAAGAAAATCGGCCGGTCGCGAACAACGTGGAAAATCTGCTCGCGTCAGGTAAGAAAAGCTGGTATCTGGATGACCCCAAAGCCGCCTCTGGTCGGGCTTACTGGGATTTGAACGATGGGCAGTATGAGCCTGTGAAGGTTCCTAGCGGCGTATGGTCGGTCGAAGTTGCGAAGAAGTCAAAGGGCGTCGTGAAAAAGAACTCCGGAGCGTCGGTGGTGGATCTTGGCGACGGCGTGGCCTGCATCGAGTTCCATTCCAAGATGAACACGATTGGAAGTGACATCGTGCAACTCATCACGCAGACTTTGAAGCCGGGTGGTGCGGGTGACGCATTCGACGCGTTCGTGATCACCAACGACGCCACGAATTTTTCCGTCGGCGCCAATCTCATGCTTTTGCTCATGTCGGTTCAGGAAGAAGAATGGGACGATGTCGATCTCGCCATCCGCACCTTCCAGGGCATGACTCAGGCGATCAAGTTCTCGTCTAAGCCGGTTGTGGCTGCACCTTTCGGCCTGACGCTCGGCGGAGGGACAGAGATTTCTCTGCACGCTCCCGCACTTCAACCGCATGCTGAGCTTTACATGGGACTGGTCGAAGTGGGAGTCGGCTTGCTACCCGGAGCGGGCGGCTGCAAAGAGATGCTGTTGCGCGCCGTCGATAGCGCCGAATCGATTCGGCCCGGCGGGCGGGGCGAATCCGTCGAACTGATGGAGGCCATGAAGAAAGCCTTCGAGACAATCGCCACCGCCAAGGTCGCGACATCGGCTCACGAAGCTCGCGGACTGGGCTTTCTGAGAAATTCTGACAACATCAGCATGAACCGCGAGCGCGTTCTCTCCGACGCCAAAGCGCGCGCCCTTGAACTCGTCCGTGCCGGATACGAGCCTCCGCAGCCGCGCACCGCCATTCCCGCGCCCGGAGAAAATATCCTGGCGGCGCTCAGAATGGGTGTGCACCTCATGCGGCAGGGCGATTACATCACCGAGTACGAGGTGAAACTGGCGAGCAAAGTCGCCGAAGTGCTGTGCGGAGGAAATGTGACTTCAGGCACGCCGGTCAGCGAGCAGTACATTCTCGATCTGGAGCGCGAGGGATTCAAATCGTTATGCGGGGAGAAAAAGACGCAGGAGAGGATTCAGTTCACGTTGAAGACGGGGAAGACGCTGCGGAATTGATGGTTGAGGAAACTGCAGATTCCTCGCTTCGCTCGGAATGACAAGGCTATGCAGCAGACGCTCTGTGCCTTCTCACGAATCCCGCCTGGAAAGACCTAGGTGAGGCTTGGTTCGTGCGGCATCAGTATCAGGTGGAAAGTGCATAGATCCTTCGTTGGCAGGCCTTCGCTTTGCGAAGGCCTGCGCTTCCTCAGGATGACTGCGGTATGAGGACGACCGGCGAGGAAGCACGAGCAGGATTTCAAGAATGCACCTTTCGTGTACGCGTCTTGAGCCATTTCCATGGTATATACTATTGATGTATACTCTTTGAAGTACCTGAGGATAGCCAATGCCGAAGACCGACATTGCCAGACTCTTCCAGAACGGCCGCAGCCAGGCGGTGCGGCTGCCCCGGGAGTTTCGCTTTAAGGGAGACTGCGTGCGTATCCGGCGCGTAGCCCAGGGAGTGCTTCTCCAGCCGCTCATTCAGGACCCCGCAGAATGGTTCGAGAAGCTGGATGAACTGAATTCCGAGCCGTTCATGGTCAGCGGCCGCCGTCAGCCTGCAACCCCGAAGCGCAAACTGTTCAAGTGACCTCGGACTACCTGCTCGACACCAACGCCTGCATTGCGCTGGTCAATGGCACCCCCGCGGCGGTCCGGCTTCGCTTTCAGCAAACGGTGGATCGCCACGCTATCTTTGTTTCGTCCGTTTCTGTGTTCGACCTGTGGTACGGCGTGGCTAAGAGTTCGCGGGAGGCGTTCAATCGACAGCGCCTGGAAACCTTTCTGGCTGGCCCGATTGTGCTGCTTCCCTTCAGCGCCGAGGACGCCCAAGCAGCGGGCGTCGCGCGGGCAACTCTGCAACGCGCGGGCAAACCCATTGGAGCGTATGACCTTCTGATCGCCGGACAAGCACTGCAGAATCAACTCACGCTCGTGACCGCAAATGTGTCGGAGTTCTCCCGAGTGAAGGGCTTGGCCTGGCAAGACTGGGCAATGGAATGAACGCGGATTCAGGGAACACGCCTCGGCACAGCCGGCAGGATGCCGGTGCCAGACTGCTGATCAGTTTGGGTCACTCCCGTTTCCTCTGTTGACAGGAATTTGTGCCGGGGAGTAGCTTTGCGCCAAGTCAACGCACAGGATTCTAGCTCACGCGCACGGGGGGACAGTCATGTTTTCCAAGCTATTCTGGGCGGTGGTGTGCCTGGGGCTCACTCTGCAGATTGCCCTGGCACAGGATCCCACCAAGGTCGAACCGAAACACTATAAACTGGCTTTTGAGAATGAATGGGTGCAGGTAGTCGATGTGCACTACGGCCCGCATGAGAAGTCGGGCTTGCACGACCATCCCGGGGGCGTCGTCGTCGTTCTCACCGCGGGCCACCTCCGGTTCACCGATCAGGACGGAAAAACCAAGGAAGTGTACGCCAAGCCCGGCGAGTCCCGGTGGTATCCGGCTTTTAAGCACAAGGTCGAAAACCTGGGGGACACCGCCTATAACGCGGTCTATATTGGGGTTAAGACTAAGGGCGTCGCGGGAACATCGGATGGCAAGGGTGACCACGGAGCTTTGGATGCCCAGACGGAGAAAATTCTCACTGACTATCTCTTGGCCTCAGCAACGCACCGTTGAGCTGAAAAAGACACAATTCGGGCGCAACCGACCGGGCACCTCGGGAAGGGTTGCCTGCATCCTACAACTTAGTTTGGGGCGTGCGGGTTAGCCTTGCCTTCGGTAACCCGAAGACATAGAATGTCTTAATAAGTAGTGTGTGCGCTAGGAGTGCCCTTTCTATGTTCCAGGTAGATATACGTCGCTACCTTCTTTCGTCATCTTTAGTGCTGTTGTTCTGTTTCGGGATTGGTCTGTCCGCGGTCGCTCAGCAGGACGCGAAACCGGCCAGCAACGATCAGGCCGCTCCCGCGGCTACTCCAGCTCAGGCGGGACAGGCAGGCGATCCGCTGAAGCGTCCCATCAGCGACAAACAGAAAAAAGAGAACGCCAAAGCGCTCAAGCAGGAACTGAGCAAGACCTACAAGAAATGGCTTGACGAGGACGTCGTCTATATCATCTCTGACGAAGAGCGGAAGGCCTTCAAGCAACTCTCCAACGATGAAGAGCGCGACCAATTCATCGAAGCTTTCTGGCAGCGCCGCGATCCCACTCCCGACACCGAAGAAAACGAGTTCAAGGAAGAACACTATCGGCGCATTGAATACGCCAACGAGCACTACGCCGCCGGAATCCCCGGCTGGAAGAGCGATCGTGGCCAAATGTATATCAAGTTTGGGCCGGCGGATGAGATTGAGTCCCACCCCAGCGGTGGCACCTATGAACGCCCCACGGATGAAGGCGGCGGCGAAACCTCGACTTTCCCCTTCGAGCAATGGCGGTATCGGTATATCGAAGGCATCGGACAAGAAGTCATTATCGAGTTCGTGGATACCTGCATGTGCGGCGAGTATCACATGACCATGGACCGCTCGGAGAAAGACGCGTTGCTGGAGACGCCGAACGCCGGGCCCACCCTTTATGAGCAGATGGGGCTGACCGACAAATCTTCGCGCTTTAACAACGGACTGGAGCGGTTAGGCGCCGGCCCCGGAACTGCGATGAACGCGAGCATCGAGTTCGACCGATTGGAACAGTTCTCCAAGCTGCAGGCCCCGCCACCTGTGAAATTCAAGGATCTGGAAGAAGTCGTCCGCCACAAGATCAGCTACAACCTGATGCCGTTCGACGTACGCGCGGATTTCGTCAAGGTGACCGGCGAAACCGTGCTGGTTCCGTTCACCGTGCAGTTGAAGAATCGTGACATCACTTTCGTCAACAAGGACGGTATTCAGCGCGGCGTGGTGAACATCTTCGGCCGGGTCACGACTTTAACTGGGCACATTGCGCAGACCTTTGAAGACACGGTGCAGGCGGATATTCCAGCCGAGTTGCTGGCGAAAGCGGCGGAAGGCTCGCAGGTGTACTGGAAGGCGATTCCTCTGCGCTCCGGCCGCTATCGTGTGGATATCGTGGTCAAGGATGTGAACGGAGACCGGGTGGGAACCTGGAGCAAAGGCATACAAGTTCCGGATTTCGCGGATGACCGCCTGGAAGCTTCGTCGCTGATCGTCGCCGATTTGATGGAACCGGTTGCGGCCAAGAACGTAGGCACGGGAAGCTTCGTGATTGGCGCCACTAAAGTCCGTCCGCGGGTTCCGTCAGCCGACGGCAAGCCGATGAAGTTCAAGCGCGATCAGAAGCTGAATTTCTGGATGCAAGTTTACAATCTCGGCGTGGACGACAAGACGCACAAGCCTTCGGCTACGGTCGAGTACAATGTGGTGAATGAAGCGACGAATAAGGCCGTGATTCATACCATCGAATCCACGGATCAGATGGGCAACGTTGGCGACCAAGTGACCCTGCAGAAAACTCTCTCGGCCGCCAACCTTGATCCGGGCGTTTATCGCATTCAGATCAAGGTGAACGACAACATCTCCAAGCAGACGTTGGACCCCTCGGTAACTTTTGCCGTGGAGTAAAACGGAAGGCTTGGTTTCCCTCGAGGTGGTGGGTTGCTGATACTCCGCAAGCTTGGGTTCTCGGTGCTCCTGCTGGGCCTCGCGCTGCCGGGGTGGAGTGCGGAGAGGCCAGCAACGATTTCCGGATACGTACGCGCCGCCAGCGGCATCCCGCAAATGGGAGCCATGGTGGAAGTTCTGGGCGCGGCCGCGCATAGTCTCAAAGTATTCACCGACGAGAATGGTTTCTACTCGGCTGCCGGACTCTTGCCCGGAGTTTACAATCTCAAAGTTTCCGCGCCCGCTTTTCTTCCCTCTTTGCGGGAGCACGTCGGACTGCGGGCCGGTGGGAACACCATCGTAAATGTCACATTGAGCACGCTCTTCGAGGCCGTCCAGATGGCTCCCGGACGCGGTTCCGTCGAAGATGATGACTGGAAGTGGGTGCTGCGTTCGGTATCCAACCGGCCCATCCTGCGGCTGGTCGACGATCCGCCCAATGTTCTGGTCGCCGAATCCGGGAAGAGCGATCGCGACTTGAAAGGAACGCTATCGTTCCTCGCCGGGTCGCCCTCGGAAGGATTTGGCAGCGACTCCGATATGAGCACGGGCTTCTCCATGGAGAAGTCCATCTTTTCCTCGAGCACGATCGGTTTGCGCGGCAACCTGGGATACGGCAGCAGCTCTCCGGCTTCGGTTCTGCGGGCCTCCTTCCAGCGCAAAATGGACAACGGATCCGAACCGATCTTCGCCGTGACCATGCGGAATTTGCCGGCTCCCGATATCACCCTGCACAGTTTCCAGGCGCTGGCCCTCACCACTGCCGACAGCTTCAATCTGGGCGACGTTGTGGAACTCAAGTTTGGCAGTGAACTGCAGACCATCCAGTTCATGGGACGAGTTACGACTTTCCGTCCCTTCGGGACGGTCGATCTGCATCTTTCACCGAACACCGTGCTCGAGTATGGCTACGCCACGACCGAGCCGGATAGCCGAATGGACAAAGGCTTCGACTCGGCGCCCTCCGATGTCAACGAATCCGGTCCGCGCGTCAGCATGACTGGATACACGGCCGCCGTGGAACACGCGCACCATCAGGAGCTTTCGCTCTCGCACCGTTTTGGCAAGAACAACCTGCAGTTGGCCGCGTACACTGATCGCGTGTCCGACCCTGCCCTAACCGGCGTGGGCGAGTTTACAACCGACAATGGGAATGCGCTGCCCGATCTTTATTCCGGGACCTTTACCTATCAGGGAAACGATTTCCACACGCAAGGCTTGCGATTCGTGTTGCAACGCAAATTGACCTCGGACATGACTGGCACGGTGGACTTCGATTACGGCGGGGTGCTGGATTTGCCGACTCCGAATGTGAGTCTGGCGAGCGTGTCGGAAACGAGCCTGGTACGCAATCGCCACAGCGCGGCGGCAAAAGTTACCGGCGTAGTTCCAAAATCCAAGACTCACTGGATGGCGTCCTATCGCTGGATCAACGGACAGGCTCTCACCCCGGTGGATATGTTCAATGCGTCGCCGGGGCAGGCGGATCCTTACCTGAATCTCTTCTTCCGCCAACCCATCCCCGGGAACAGATTCTTCCCTGGGCATCTGGAAGCTATCGTCGATCTGCGCAACCTTCTGGCGCAGGGATACGTCCCCGTCCTCGGGCATGACGGACACACCGTGTATCTGGTGCAATCGGCCCGGGCGGTAAGAGGTGGCGTGGCCTTTACCTTTTAGGACAATCCTTCTAAGACAATCGTGCCGACGCCGCACGGGCGTGGACGCCCGCGCCTGCGTTTCTCTTCTGTCGTTACCTTTAAGCCCTCGACTCTTCTGTGGTTGAGTCGCCGGCTTCTCTATTATTCTTTGCCATTTATTATTCTTTGTCATTCCGAGGAGCGGAGCGACGAGGAATCCCGGTTCTTGCCTGCGGCCCGCGATAATGGTGGCCCAAGCAAGAACCCAGATCTCTCGCTGCGCTCGAGATGACAAGCCTCGTTGGGCATACGCTTGCATTCGGAAACTGTCTTCCGGGCAACAAACTGCCCTCCGGGCAACACAAAGGGCGCCCGTTGCGGGCGCCCTTCGCATATCAAACAGGTTGTTCTTCTTAACTAGTACACGTTGTTGCAAGTTCCCGGGACGTTCCCTGTCCGGCTCTTGCTGGTGAGTTTGAACATCTCCTGCATGGCGTAGTTCTTCGTGCCAATAGTATTGGTGTACAAGTTGCCGTTGCTGTCCTTTTTCACAGTCCCGAAGATCCAAGCGCAGCAGTCGCCGGACTCGCCGCAGAAATTGCCAGCCCAAGCGGTGTTGAGGTTGACTTCCGGATCGCTCGAGGTTTCGGAGAACTCGTGCCACATGATGGCCGTGGTTCCGTCGGCACCCGGATCCATGTTGGGGCTGCCGCCCTTGCCTGTATCGCCGAGCACCACGCTGGTTTCGCAGCCGCTCGGGCACTGGTCAGGATCGCCGACCATCGAGTACTTGATGACCTTCCCGCTGACGATGGAAGTGGACGGGCCATGGTATCCGCAGAACTGGCTGCAGAAGCCGGGATCGGTCACATCCTTGTAGGTCAGGACGAAGTAGATTCCGTTGGTGTTGACTGGCAGGTGCTTGCCTTTGATTGCCTTGGCCACGATCTGTTGAATCGCGCCGTCGCCGCTCAGGCTCTTGCCCAGCGAGTAGTTGTCGTGGTAGTCATTCTTCGCAGTGTGGTTCACCTTGTTCGGGATGAACTTGCCGGTGCTGTCGCTGTAGGTGGTGTTGATCTTTTCCTGAGTCGAACCACCCAGGTGCTGGAAGTAGTAGTCGATGATGCTCTTGTCCTTGGCGCTCCAGTTTCCGTACCAGATGATGTAAACCGTGGGCGCGGTCTCAAACACCGGGCCGCCGTTGTAGTTGATGTCACAGGAACCGTTGCACGGTGCCACCGGCTTATTCTTGTCGAAAGGCCGCAATGCGTTTGCCTCGTTCGTTTGGGCGAAGGCGACGGATGCCAGGCACATTGTCAACACGATGCCAAGCCATTGTTTCTTCATCAAATTTGTCCTCATTTCAGATTGTTTGGGTCGAGATGGCTAATCCCCCCGCGTGGTTTGGGGGCGGATCATTCTTGGCCAAATACGGCTGCAAGTCAAGATGAAAGAAATTGCAACATGCAGGTGTGGCAAGGTAAGGCTTAAAGACCCGAAACAAAGGTCTCTAGTGGACAGACGCAAACTGATCGGAGTTTCAGGGTTGCAGACGAAAGAGTCGGAGTGAAACAGAGGTGCGGACTGGATCGAAAATCTCACTGGATCGAAAGTCTGTCTTCTTGAGCGCAGTGGATGCGCGCATAGCGCGACATCCACGGAGTCGAAGGGCCCCGAGGACGCACACACTGGCAGCAACGCAGCCAAGGCCATTCAGGCAGTTCTGCTTGGGACGCTGGAGGGAACTCCCTGTTGGAGCAACCTTGCACTGGCTCGATAGGGGTCCTTCGACTACGTTGCCGCCGCTCCGCGACGGCAACTTCGCTCAGGATGACAGGGTATTGCCGGAGAAGCCGAATCTGGTGAAGCCCAATCTGGAGAGGCCGAATCTGGAGAAGTCGAATCTATCGAGAGCTTACTGCGGGGTTCCGAGATGATTCACGGTCGCGGTGTCTGCCGGGAGGGTTGGTTTGGCGATGAAGAAGTTGTGATCGTAGAGGTCGCGATACATGCGTCCGGCGATTTCCGCGGCTTTGGGGCCGAAGGTGGGACGGCCGCCTTCGAGGAAAACCACCACGACAATGTGACCGACATCGGTCTTGGCATAGGAAGCAAACCAGCCAAAGCGGGTGCCCGCGTGCGAACAGGTGCCGGTCTTGCCCAGAACTTCTTCCTCACTGAAATTCGCGCGCAGACGGCGTGCGGTGCCAAACTGTACTGCGCCTTCCATGCCGTCAGAGATCTCCGGGATCAAGGGAGCAATATCCAGGCGACGCTTCACCACCGGCTGAAAATTTGCAATATCTTCCGGAGCCGTCGGATGTTGCAGGTAATAGAGCGTGCCGCCGTTGGCGATAGCCGAGACCAGGGCACCAAGCTGCAGCGGGGTCACGGAAACGCCTTCTCCGAAGGAGCACATCTTTCCAACACCGCCAAGTTTGGTCGGGATTTCCTCGTTAGGATAGATCCCGAGCTGCTCGCCGGCAATGCCGTAGCCGGCCAATTCTCCGAGCCCGTACTGATGCGCGTAGTAGCTGACTTTTTCAAATCCGAGTTGGCGGCCCAGCGCTTCGAAATATGCATTGTTCGAATGCGCCAAAGCCATGGTCAGATTCATGTGATAGCGGCCACCTAAACGAACCTCGGTTTCCTTGGTGATTAGGCCCTCATTCAGGGCAGCGAGTGCAACTGAAAGTTTGATAGTGGAGCAGGGCTGGGCGCCGCTCGAGAGCGCGAGCTTCTGATTGACCATGGCCAGGACGCGGCCGCTGGTGGGTTCGATGGCCACGACTGTGCCATTCATGCCGCCCAATGCGTCGATGGCGGCGTCGCGCACGATGGGATCTTCGCCAGCAGTCACGTCGCCCTCGGTAACGTCCGGAGCGAAGGAACTGGTGGAGAAGCGCTCGTAATAACGATGTCGACGATGCAGGCTGGCGGTAGTCGCGGGAGTTACAGCGGCACGGCTGCGAGCCAACCGGCGCATGCGCCTGCGCGCCTGCTGACTTTCACTGATCCGTTGCGACTTGGATTTGTGCGACGTCAGGGAATGCGGGGTGACCGTGGCGGCAATGCCGGTTTGGCACAGCGCCAGAAAAAAGATGAATGCGACAATCAGACCAAAGCCAGCGGAACGCTTCCCTGAATTCACTTTACTGTACCTGTCCCCGGAGTTCACCCATACTACGCAGCACGAAACTGGCCAATGATCGTCGCCACCGGCTAAGTTCCAACTGATCTAGATGTTATGAAACTTCGCTTGGATAAGCAATCTAAAACGCATTTTTGTGCGGCCTGTGAATAATCGATCTAATCCGTTGCGAACAATAGAGTTGCAGTCGGGTTGGGGGTAGTCATGCCCCTTTCGTAATCTTCTGCTGGTTACTGGAACGATACTGCCTCAGAGTGGAAGGGATTTTCCCTGCGCGGCAGTCCTCGCCGGCACGCGTCAGGGACTTCGTCTCTCCCGCTGCAACCAGGTTGCTCCAAGCGGAGCGATTGTTCCTTTGTCGGCTTCGACACTAACCAAAGGACATGCCGGTTGTCGCGATGACGCGCAGGCGTTACGGCCTCGCACGGTGCCAGAGCTATTCTGTGCGTCGTCTCCTTCTCCCGAACTTGGCCAGAACGTCACGCGCATAGGTGATGCCGGTCCTATTCACGGTTTCTTTCTTCTCCTATGCTGCGTTCGTCTCCCTACAGTGTTCGTCGAGAGCAGCTACAAAATCTTAAATACCGAGGAAACTATGAAAACTCTTCTGAGCATTTTTTCAATCGCTGTGGTCGCAACGCTGCTGGCCGTACCAACAGTAGCGCAAACCGACACCTTTATTTACAACCCCCCAGGCTTCTACATTAACTGGGTCATCGGTCTGAATTCTCCGAACGCCAATGGAGGGTCGGGAATTGCGGAGTACTACATCGCTACACCTTCAATTCAACACACACCTAGCCCCAGCCCAAAGGGCGCGAAGGTTTTCGCGAAGCTTGCGGTCGAGTGCGACTACATCACTTTCCCGGATTTGAGCCCACTCTATGTGTTCGTGGGACCGGGCACGTCGCCCAATGAGCCCTACGGCAAACTCCTGGGCCAGATGCAAGTGAACGGCCGCTCGGCTACGTGGCTCTCCCTTCGTCCACCGGTCGTGAAAAAAGGGACTACGGTGACTGTCGTCGGTAAAGGCGTCGTCATAATGCAGGGACAGTTCTAACCTTGAGCGTGGCCTTGTCCACGACTAGTCCGCACGCGGCGCGTTCCTGGTTGGCCTGGGTCGAGAATCCACCGGAACCGGAACGAGAGAAGCTTCCAGCCCGCCGCGTGCGGGCACTTTCTTTGCAAAGCAAAATACCGCCGACGATCGGCTTACATCGTCTCCCCACGCTTGCGCAGGAATGCTGGGACGTCGAGGTCGGATTGCTCGAAATTGGCGATCATCGCGTTGCGCATGCTGTCGATCGAGATGGAATCGCTCGCAGACACGGCGGCAACGGCTTGCGGCGCGGATTGCTCCATTACCATTGACGGAGGCGGCGGTTCAGGATCAAATTCGGGCTCCGCTTCTGGTTCATCAAAAAAATCGTCGTGGCGCGAAACGCTCTCCCGCGAAACCACGAAACCGGTTCGCTCTTCCGGATGGCGGTGGCGGCGATCCGAATCTTTGAAGCCGGTGGCGATGACTGTGATCTTCACCGAGTCTTTCATTTTTTCATCGAGGACGGCGCCGAAAATGATGTTGGCATCTTCGTGTGCGGCGCTCTGGATAATCGTGCAAGCCTCCTGGACTTCGGCGAGCTTGAGCGACGCGGATCCGGTAATGTTGATGAGAATCCCGCGGGCGCCGTCGATTGCTCCAGCTTCGAGCAATGGAGAAGCAATCGCCTTTTGCGCGGCTTCGGTGGCCCGGCGCGCCCCGCTGGCGGTGGCCGCGCCCATGACCGCGTAACCCATACCGGCCATGATTGCTTTCACGTCGGCGAAGTCGCGATTGATGATCCCTGGAATGGTGATGATGTCGGAGATGCCCTGCACGCCTTGCCGCAGAATGTCGTCGGCGATGCGGAAGGATTCGAAGAAGCCGGCATCCTGCGCCACGGCCAGCAGCTTTTCGTTGGGGATCACGATGGTGGTGTCGACCGACTCCATCAGCTCCGCGATGCCGCGCTCTGCCTGCTGCATCCGGCGTTTGCCTTCGAAAGCAAACGGTTTGGTGACTACGGCAACCGTGAGCGCGCCCATCTCGCTCGCCAGTGACGCGATGATCGGAGCGGCCCCGGTTCCCGTGCCACCGCCGAGGCCGGTGGTGACGAAAACCATGTCGGAGCCTTCGAGCGCTTCGATGATTTTGTCGGAATCTTCAAGTGCAGCTTTGCGCCCGACTTCAGGATTCGCGCCCGCGCCCAAGCCGTTGGTCAGTTTGACGCCAAGCTGAATTTTCAAAGGCGCTCGCGACATTCGCAGCGCCTGCAGATCGGTATTGGCAACCACGAATTCGATGCCCTCCATGCCCGCGTCGATCATCCGGTTCACGGCGTTGCCGCCGCCTCCACCGATAACTTTGATTTTGGCGTCGTTGCGGGCTTCTTCATTGAAGCTGATGCGAATGTCATTTTCGTTTTTCATATATGCTGCACCTCAGTGAATTTCGTTCTGATTGCTGAAACCATTAGCCACAAAAATCACAAAGGTTTTCGTTAGCGGGATTTCCTTTGTGAACCTTTGTGTCCTTTGTGGTTCATACTCTTGATTTTCATGCTCCTTTTTTTGCAAACAATCCCATCAAACGCGAACTCCAGCGCGTGTCCTGCAAGCCGCGGGCGATTCGCGATCGATGGCCGTAAAAGATCATGCCCAGAACGGTGGCATACTCAGGCTCCGCCAGGGTGGATGGCATTTTCGCCAACGCCGTCGGCCAGGACAAACGCAGAGGACGCCGCAACACAGATTCGGCGATATCCAGAATCCCCGCCAGCCGCGACGTGCCTCCACTCAGCACGATCCCGCCCACGCAAACATCGAGCATGCCGCTGTGCCGTAAGTTGTCGCGCAGCATCTCGAATAGTTCGCGGGCCCGCGGCTCCAGAATTTCTCCCACCATGCGTTGCGAGATCAACCGCGAAGGCCGGTCGCCGACCGAAGGGACCTCGACTTCATTCCCCTCGGGGATCAGAGTCACGATCACGTTTCCATACAGCTTCTTGATCTTCTCTGCCTCGGCCAGCGGAGTGCAGAGGCCTACCGAAAGGTCGCTGGTGAAATGGTCGCCGCCAATTGGAATCACGGCGGTATGAATGACCGCGCCTTCCTGGAAGACAATGAGGCTGGTCGAACCTGCGCCCAAATCCATCAGGCAGACGCCCAGTTCGCGTTCATCGGCGCGAAGCACGGCATCGGCGCAGGCCAGCGGTTCGAAGACGGTATCGTCCACGTGCACGCCCGCGCGGTTCACCGCGGTGACCACGTTTTGCGTCGCGCTCGAACCAGCGGTGACCATATGCACTCGCACTTCGAGGCGCATCGCCATCATTCCGAGAGGGTCATGCACTCCGCTCTGATCGTCGAGGATGAATTCCTGCGGCAGCAGGTGCAGAATCTCGCGGTCGGCGGGCATAGGAATGGCGCGAGCTTTGTCGACTGCAAGGCGAATCTCATCCCGCGCAATTTCCCGCGCCCGCGTGCCCAGGCTGAGTCCGCCGTGGCTGTTCATCCCGCGAACATGCGAACCGGCAACCCCTAGCAGCGCATGCTCGATGGGAGCCCCGCAAATGTCCTCCGCTTGCTCGACCGCTTTCTGAATGGAGGTCACGGCTTTTTCGAGATCGACGATCACGCCTTTGCGCGAGCCCCGTGATTCAGAAATTCCGTGCCCGCGATAGCGGAGGCCGGAGTCGCCGACCTCAGCCACCAGCACACAGGTCTTGGAGCTGCCCACATCGATTGCCGTCAGAAGATTTTGTTGCTGATTCGCCATGCCTATGGATGATCCTCTCCCTTGGCAATCGCTGGACTTGGTTTGCTCCCCGGTTTCACGGCAACTGTTCCCGTCACCGGGGCCGCCGGGGGCCTCGTCTTTCCTGATAGGTCAGGAGTTGACACTCCCGGTACAGTCGCTGCCGGCGCAGGTGCAGTTTGAGTCGCGGGGACGCTGGACTTCGCGACATTCTTGTCGGCGGCAGGCGCATTATCCGGTTTTGTCTTCATCGCTACTTTGGGGTGCGCTTTCTTAGCAGTTTTCTTCTTGGCCGAAACGTTCGCCGGCGGCTTCAATGGCGGAATCGAATTCGACTTCGGAGCTGCGACCTCATGCGTGATCAACGCGGCAGGTTTCATCCCAGCGGCCAGGGCGGCCTTCGCCGACAACTTCGAAATTGGCGGCTGCTGTGCGGTTCCCTGCAAATCCGGATTCACAATAATCTGCCGGTCATAACGCAAGTCCACGGATTCCAGTTTGTCGAACTGCTGCCGCCACTCCCGCACATGGCTCACGTAAATTTTGTAGCGCTCGAGATAGTTGCCCGACCCCAGATGTACCAGCACTTCGCCCTGAGGATCGCTGGGGAGGACTTTTACGTCCTCGGCGTCGGAAAGATCAGCCTCGCTGAGGTCCTGCGAATAGTGTGCCCCACCCGCATCCAGTTGGCTCACCAGATCGTCGTAGATCTTCATGCGCGCAGCCCGGGTCGAAGGCGGCTCGCCCGGATTCATTCCCAAGATCACCGGGAAGGAAAACTTTTTCTTGCCTGCGGTTGGCAGATCCATGAGCGTGCCTACCGAGTCGACCAGCAGGATTTTGGACCCGACCCGCGCGAACCCCACCGGCGTGCGCTCGTGGATTTCGATCCTCAGATGATTGGGAACAAACCGCATGACGCTGGCCGAATCCACCCACGGAATCTTCTCCAGACTCTGCCTGCGTTCGGCCAGCGGAACGAAGAAGATGTTGCGCCCGATGTCTCCGCCCATGACCTCCATGATCTGGGAGCGGGTGACATTCTGCAGGCCGGTGATCTCAATGTTGTCGCTGGAGTCGATGCGGAAACGCCACGAATGTTCGCCGTAGCGGTAAAGTGCCGCGACCACGGCGGCGCACAGGAATACGGCGCCCAGAACCAGAATTCCCCAAGTCAGCCCGGTAGCCGCTCGTTTGGGCAGAGTTCCGCGACGAACGGAGACACGCTTTTGTCCGCGCAGGAAGGGCGATTCCTGTTCCGCATCCAGGTCGAGCAGTCGCGCATCGTCCAATGCGCCGTCGGGCGCGGGGCGTGCGGGCTCACGGGCCGGTGGATACAACTCCTCCTGCGAGATGGTGGAACCGCTTTTTCGCGCCATCAACCCAGGTCAGTTGTCGTCAGTGAATCGCTGAGCGAAATAACTATAACGGCTTTTTGGGAATTGAGGTAGATGAAAGTTGGTCCCTTTTGCACAAAAAAGTCTGGCGGGCAGGTTGGGGCCTGGCTTCAACGCGCTTACACCAACAGGTTCAGGAGCTTGATTTGGTATAAAATGCCTCCCCGAAGTTCAAACTTGAAAATCCGGATAGCCAAGGAGGTTCGACATGCGCAAGGCACTTGCATTCACGGTTTGCTTGGGAATTTTGTTTGCAGTTCAACTCTCCGCCGAGGAGGCTTCTCCTCCGAAGGGAACTGATTCGAGGCTCGCGGACAATCGCGCGACCGCCGACGTGGTTCCAGCGAAGTCGGTGAAAGTCGTATTGCTGAAATCGTGGGGAGTGACCAGCGTTTGGGAAGCCATGAAGACCAACTGGCAGAATTTTGGAAAAATCCCCGTAACCATCGACGACTCGACCTACATCGACAGCGACTTCACCTATCAGAATCTCGTTGCCTCAAAAGCGAATGTGATCGTCATCAGCAATCCGGCAGGGGGCATCAAGCAATACTCGGCGGCTGAGATCGCCGCTGTCGCCAAGTACGCCCAGAAAGGGCACACCGTTGTCGGGACGTATGCAACATTCGAATGGTCGGGCGTCGATAACCGTGGACTGGCGCCGGTCTTCGGACTGAATGCAAGAATTGATTACAACACTACGCCGGTCGCCATTTCCAACCTGTTCAAAAAGACCAAGCAGAACCAGTGTCTGCTGAAACGAATCACCGGAGCATCGTGGCAGTCGGACGGTTACCCGTACACGCAAGTACCCGCGACTGGAAGCTGGACGGGCCATTTGGCAAAAGCAACTGCCGTTGCGCAGTCCGACAAATACCTCGGAGTCGTTACTCTGTACACGGCAGCCACCTACACCGGCGTATTTATCTCCAATTTTCCGGAATATAACGGCGGCACAGACGACGAGCAACTGCTTTACAACGCCGTCACTTGCTATTGAAGTAAGTGACGAAGCCTGTTTTCGGGGCCCTCGCGCCGAGGGCCCTCGACCTTCTTTCTATTCTTAACTGCTAAGCCGTAGCGGCGGCAGATCAGGCTGCGCGCTTGCTTTGGCCGCCTTTTTTGATGCTCTCCACTTGCGCCAAATGATTCAAATCGTGCCCAGCGAACATCCGAACGATGTGCGCAATCGTCTCCTTGCCGCGCTCCTGATGCATGCCATAGTTGTCCCAAAGATTCTTGGGCAATGACTTCAGCATCGCCAGGTTGGCCTCCCGCAGCACCCGAAAGGTCTCGAGCGAAATCTTGGGATCGCGCCGCGAATAACCCAGTGTATCGGCCCAGACGTCCTGATCAAAGGGCTGAACGGTCACGCCATTGCTGCCGAGGATCAGACGCATGCGCCAGCCGCCGACTAGTTCGGCATCGGCAAGGTGAGCCAGAATTTCCGCGATCGACCACTTTCCCGGTTCCGGTCGCTGCGAAAGCTGTTTCTTGCTCAGTGGCTTGATGAGCTGTTGCAGCTTCTTGGGGGTTTCTCGTTGCACCCGCAGCGGATCTTTGCCATCGATGAAGCCCAGAATCCGCTGGATGTATTGCTGCGGAGTTTCCTGCATGAAATCCTCCTGTGAAGAAGTGCGACATTGATTTTGACTATGGGAGATGGGAAAAGGAAGCAGAATAATTATACGAGCCGCAAGCCAGCCTACTTACCCGGCAGGTAAAACGCTTCGGGGGCGGGCCGATACACGCGAATCATCCACAAGGGACGGCGCAAGTTGCCGGGACCGGGAGCGGCGCGACTCATTTGCAGCCAACGGCGATATTCTTCGTGGGCGCGATTAGTGTCCACGAAAACATCACCGTAGCAATCGTCAGGACTCGCCTTGCTCACTGTGACTTTCTGATGCCAGCAGTGCTGTCCGCTAATCGGATCCGGCTGGACCGGGAAGGTAAGGTTCTGATGCACGCCTGCATCTTCCCAGTGGATGCGTGATGAATCGGGGTCGTCGCTCTCGAAGGGCTGAATGCCGTGGATCGTGCGCATCATCCACTTCCCAGGCTCGACCTGCTTCAGATCGACTAACGCCGTCGACCAGCGTTCGCCGCCAAAATCTTCTTTCAGACGCCAGCGTCCAAGGTGATGGGAGCAGGCGATCACGCCGGGACGCATCCCTTCAGTCGCCCAGACTCGATCGATGAAATAGCCAATGGCGGTTTGAACTCGCACCAGATCGCCGGTCACGACTTCCAAACGTTGGGCATCTTCGTGATGCATCCAGACCGGATTCTTGTGTGAGATTTCGTAGAGCCACTTCGCATTACCCGATCGCGTATGGATGAGCGTGGGCAGACGAAAAGTTGGAAGCAGAAGCATCTCGCCTTTCGCTGCGTCGATGTTGTCGCGATGGACGTGGCTCTTGATGTACCCGGGAATTGAGTGCTCTGGCCAGTGCCAGTCTTTCAGAGTCTTCGAATAAAACTCGAGTTTGCGCGAAGGTGTGGGAAAACCGGCGACGGCGTTTCCGTCAACCTGCACTCCGATTGGCGCTCCGTTCTTCTTAACTACGTGCGTGACAGGATCGACCGCGCTCCCCTGCAATTCTTCTGGCTTAAGAACTTTCCGGTGCAATTCGTAGACGTTATTCTCAACCAGGAAGGCGCCGTATTTCCGCATGTAGTCGAGCGGCGCCAGACCTTCGCTGGCGGCCGTCGCAGGCAATCCCGGAACGCTGTTTTCAAAAATCCATCGGTAGTACTCGTCGATCCTGATTTTCTCTCCCGGCCGGTAGGGCGATTCAAAATAGCGGCGAATGCCCATCGATCCGTCCGGATCCACGCGCCACGATAGCTCAATCCAGAATTCGTCTTCTTCCCAAACCTCGCCCAGTCCGGCTTCGCGGTGGGCTTCGTAGGTGAAGTTAAATTTCTTGCCCTGCCTTTCCAGGGCCAGACGAAGCACTGGTTGGCGGAAGCCGATCCAGCGGGCGGCATGGGTCTCCTGACTCATCAGATCGTGACGCTCGGAAGCATGGCCCATTGGCAGAACGTAGTCAGCAAACCAGGCAGTCTCGCTCCACGTCGGAGTCAGGCAAACGTGCCGCCCGATCTTGCTCTCGTCGGTCAGGGCTTCGATCCAGCTCAGACCATCGGGATTGGTCCACACCGGGTTATAAACTCGGGAAAAGTAAACGGCGAGCTTGCCCCGGCCTTCTTTCAAGAAGTGCGGCAGCAGAAAACTCATCTCGAAGAATGCCAGCGGATACTCGCGTGCCCACATCAACTCGTTCCACGCGTTCGGCGGCGGCGGCATCATCGGCGGCGTGGGGATGTACTTGTTCCACGCGCTGGGGGAAGTTCCGCCCGGTGTTCCCACCGCGCCTACGAGCACGGCCAGAAATTCCAATGCACGCGCCACCTGCCACCCTCCAAGATTGCCGGCAGCGGCGTTTCGCCAGACGTGCGTGCTTAGCGCAGAACCAGCCCGGCCCACTTCGCGGGCAACTTCGACGATCATGCGAGGATCTGCCCCAGACTCTTTGGCGGCAAAGTCGGGCGTGTATTGCGCGTAAATCTGTTCGAGAATTTCCAGAAACGTCTCGAAAGTTTGCGGCTTCGCGGGATGTTCTTCGCGCAGATACTCTTCCCAATTCACCCAGCGGCGAACAAACTCGCGATCAAACAGGTTTTCCTGAAGCAGCACATTGCACATCGCGAGCAACACCGCCGACTCACTCCCAGGCCAGGTCGAGAGCCAGTAGTCGGCCTTCGAAGCCGTGTTCGAGAGGCGAGTATCGATAACGCATACTTTCGCCCCGTCCATCTTGCCGTCGATAATTCGCTGCGCGTGGGGATTGAAATAGTGTCCCGCCTCGAGATGCGAACTCAGCAGAAGAATGAATCGGGCCTTGGAATGATCAGGCGACGGGCGGTCGAAGCCGTGCCAGAAAGCGTACCCAGTACGGGCACCCGCAGAACAAACATTAGTGTGGCTGTTGTGCCCGTCAATGCCCCAGGCGTGCAGCACGCGCTGGTTGTAAATCAACTCGTGCCCCGGACGCCCGACGTGGTACATGATTTCGTTCTTGCGTCCCTCCCGCAAAGCCAGGCGGATGCGTTCGGCCAAATCATCTAGCACTTCGTCCCAGGTGACGCGCTCCCACTTTCCTTCTCCTCTTTTGCCGGTTCGCCGCAGGGGATACAGAATGCGCTCGGGATCATTCACCTGATTGAGGGTTGCAGGACCTTTGGCGCAGTTGCGGCCGCGGCTGCCGGGATGCGCGGGATTGCCTTCAAACTTATGCACCCGCATCTTGTCCTTGTCCACGTAGGCCAACAGTCCGCAGGCCGCCTCGCAATTGAAGCAGATGGTCGGGATCAGAGAATAATGCTTTTCGACTTTTTCAGGCCACCGCCTGGGATCGTATTCAGTCCAGTCATCCCAGCGATCGGATGGAGGATAACTCGAGAGTCCTCCCGCGGGCTCATCCAAATCCAACGCTTGCGGGTTCAGAGGTAAAGGATCCTTCATAGTCATTCGGCTAACTAAGTGGAACAGATTGCCCGGCTCTTACCCACAGCTCTTCAAACCACCACAAGCCAGCCAGGGCCAGAACCGCTGCGGCAATCGCAAACGCGATCGCCATCGGGACAGCAGACGCCAATACCAGAGCTGCCAGAACAATTGGAGTAACCAATCCAACACAGATGACCAACCCCCAGAATCGCCGGCTGAACCGACCCGCGGTCAGCGCTTGCGTGGCAATCCTTACGTCCTCGCTGACATGAGGCAGCGCTACTTCACCCAGGTTCATGGCGAGACCGACGACTAGGGAGGCCAGAAGAATCACTAATGCCGGCCTAAGAACTTCGGGGCCTGCATCGGTCGCGATCCCTGCGATCAATATCGTGGCGGAGCCGGCAATCAAAGCCTGGATCAACAAATGCCACAGAAAAAGCGGGCTTTGCCACGAGTCGCGGCCTTTTGCCTGGGCAAAAAGGAACGCCGAATAACATGCGCTGGCGACTCCGAAGGCCGCGGCGAACCATTGCACGACGGGCGGTACCGAGCCACGAAAAATCCCGCACAGCAGCCACACCGATCCAAACCCGCCATAGCCAAGCAAGAAGTAGGTTCCGATGACCAGCCAGGAGCGGAAATTTGGCTTAGTAATAAGGTAGAAGAAACGATCGGGGCGCTTCAGTCGAAAATCAGAAGAAACGATGTTGCTGCCAAGCCAACGAGCGCCACAGCCGGGCAGACGATGTTGAACAACGTGGCGGCGGATTGGCCGCCCAGACTCAACAGAATTGCTGCAACCAGCAATACTCCCGCAGAAATCGCCTTGGTCCAGAGATATGCGGCAATCTTCCAGCCCCAAGGTGCAGGGTGGGGCACGTCGTAAACCTCACGGGCCAGCGCGCCTGCAAGATTGGGCACGTCGTCGGCCCTCGCTGCCTGCTCATCCCGCCGGTCCGAGGCGAAATATGTGTCTTTCCGCGAGATCCGCGTTGGCTCGAGCAAGTCGCCTTCGATTCCAACATAAAAAAGCTTGGGCTTCGTGCCTTTGTGCGGCTTGCGCACCGAAACCTTTTGTGTGGCCACAACGCGACTGACCTTACTGCTGGAATTGTCCAAATCTCCCGCAAGAATTGCTTGCGTGGGGCAGACAATGACGCACGCGGGTTCGAGGCTCCTCTCCACTCGATGCGCGCAGAAGTTGCACTTGGCCGCTGTGTTGTGATTGGGATCGATGTAGAGAGCGTCGTACGGACACGCTTGCATGCAAGCCTTGCAACCGATACAGCGCCGGTTGTCGAAATCAACGATGCCGTCCGCCCGGGTATAAAGGGCGCTGGTGGGACAGATTTCCGTACACGGAGAGTCATCGCAGTGGTTGCACCGCATCACTCCGAAGTGGCGCGACGTGTGCGGGAACTCGCCCTTTTCGATATGCTTCACCCAAGTGCGAAAGACGCCAACTGGCACCTGGTGCTCCTCTTTGCACGCGACCGTGCAGGCGTGACACCCGATACATCGGTCCTGGTCGATAACAAATCCGTATCGCATCTATAGACGATCACTCTCCTGCCGCATGGCTAACAAAAGATTTCAGCCTCGACATCATAGCTGATCCTTCTCCGTGCCACTTGCTTAGCTCACATCTTGCCAAAGCCGGGCGGCACTTTTCGTGCTCCCTTGAGTGTCCGTTACGCTGACCACGAGCTTGTGTTGTAGGTGAGGGCTCGCGTCTCCCGCCTGCAGAAACTCACGCTCGAAAGAAACGCTGGGCGGATCGACTTCATCGTCACCGATGTCAAAACCATCAAGGTTCGTTGTAACGTGAGAGATCACTTCATTCCCTTCCGCTTCGATTCCGACGGTAATGTCGTTTCCTGCGATCGCTCGATTGCGCTGAATCGTAAACTTCATAGATCCCTGACCTCCGGGCTGATTGAGAAATATATCAGTCTGTCGTGACACACAATAAGCCCTGCTGATGGCTGGCGGGATTCGTATTGCAGTTTGCTGCGCTCTGTTTTCATTGCGCCGAAAGTCGACTAAGATTAGGACCGCCCAAATAATCGACACAACGGAGGAAGATGCGATGAAGAGATTGAGCTCGACGGTATTACTTATTCTGACCGCGGCATTTTTGAGCTTGCCAGCATACACGCAGCAAATGGCCAAGAAAGATGCGGCGCCCAAGCCCGCCCTGAGCCCCTCGCAGGTAGTGCTTGATTCCTGGAACGACATTGGACGTAAGTTGATCGCCATGGCGGAGGATTTTCCCGAGGACAAATACGACTTCAAGCCCACTCCGGCGCAGCGCGGCTTTGCCGAACAACTACTTCACGCGGCCGGGGCGAACTATTTTTTTACCACTCTCGCTCTGGGCCAGAAACCGCCGGCCGAGGAGGACCCGAAACGTGACCAGTACAAAACTAAAGCGGACGTAGTTGCCTTTGTGAAAAAGTCATTTGCGGACGGAGCAGCGGCGATCAAGACAAAGGGCGATAAGGGCATGGCCGATCTGATAACCGACCCCGACAGCAATCAGCAGGTCCGCGTGTCCGACATGGCATACGGATTCATCGAGCACTCAGGAGAGCACTATGGCCAACTCGCGGTCTACTACCGCGTAGCGGGCTTGGTACCGCCGGAGTCGCGTCCGAAAAAGTAGCGCCGTGCACCGCCCGACCCCCGTTTGGGTGAAAGTCATGCGGGCAGCAATTCGCGATTTTCATGACTTAGGCAAGCACGCGAAATTGATTCGCGATCCATCTGCGCACCGCGATGACAAACAGGCGAATGCTGAGATATGATGCAACGGTCCGCACGGTTTCTACGGAAGTATTCTCATGGGGCATCCGACGAACCAACGGTCGATTGCGCAGTATCATCGGATGCCGCCGGGCAGCCAGCCGCCTTCTCTGCACGAACCATATGGATCGACGGTGCGCCGGGCGCCGGCGAAGCCGTTGATCGTGCTGCCGCACACTTTGTCGGAGATTACCGGGCCGCTGTTTGGACACGAGAAGATCGGCGAGACCGACAACGATCTCACTCGCCAACACGCCGGCGAACCGGTTGGCGAACGCATCATCGTGACCGGACGTGTGCTGGATGACAATGGACGCCCGGTTCCCAGCGCTCTGATTGAGATTTGGCAAGCCAACTCGACCGGCCGCTATCGACACCATCGAGATCAACACCCGGCGCCGCTCGATCCCAACTTTACCGGCGCTGGCCGCACGCTCACTGATGAGAACGGCTCTTATCGATTCGTGACCATCAAGCCCGGCGCGTATCCCTGGCTTAATCATTACAACGCGTGGCGCCCGGCGCACATTCATTTTTCAATTTTCGGAAGAGCGTTCATCACGCGCCTGGTGACGCAGATGTATTTTCCCGGCGACCCGCTGTTCGCCTTCGATCCGGTGTTTCAATCGATTCCGGACGAAAGGGCACGGCAGCGTTTAATCTCCAGGTTTGATCTGGAGGCGACGCAGCCGCAATGGGCGCTGGGCTTCCGTTTTGACATCGTCCTGCGCGGGCGCAACGCCACGCCGTTCGAGGCTTGACATGGATCTGATTCCAACTCCTTCACAAACCGCCGGCCCGTACTTCCATTTGGGGATGACCGACGCGCGCTCGGTCAAGTGCATCGCCTCGCCGCAGGCTAAAGGCGAGCGCGTCTGGCTGACCTGCCGTGTCATCGATGGCGACGGTACGCCGGTCAACGACGCGGTGATTGAGATCTGGCAGGCCGACGCGGAAGGCAAGTACAACCATCCCGACGATATGCGCGAGAAGACTAATGACGCGGCGTGGTTTGGTTTCGGGCGGATGGCAACAGCAGAAGATGGTAGCTGCGAGTTCGAAACCATCAAGCCCGGCCGCGTGCCGGGATCCGGAAACACGTTGCAGGCGCCGCATCTCAATCTAGCTATTTTCGCTCGCGGTTTGCTCAAGCAGCTTTATACGCGAGTTTATTTCGCAGGCGATCCCGCTAACTCTGAAGACCCAGTAATCGCGCTGGCGCCGCCGTCGCGGCGCGGGACTCTGATAGCGCGAGCTGATCCGGCGCGACCGGGACATTGGCTTTTTGATATTCATCTGCAAGGCGAGCACGAAACCGTGTTCTTCGACGTGTGAGCGGCTGACCACGAACTTGATCACTGACTGCCACATCCATATTGCGCCGATGGAGATGTTCCATCCCAACGCTCTGGAGTTGATCCGCCGCAAGCGGCCCAATTACGAGCAGATCGCCGAGTTCTGCCGCTCGCCAAAGGCGTTCCTCAAACACATGGACGCCGTCGGAATCGATCGCGGCGTGCTCATCAACTACGTTGCGCCCGAGGTCATTGGCTTTACAGCCGGAGTCAATCAGTGGATCGCAGATTACGTCAAGGAAAACCCCAGGCGTTTGATCTCGTGCGGCGGCTTGCATCCCCGTCACAGCCAGAACATTCTGGCCGACGTCGAGCAACTTCTGCGGCTCAAGATCCGCATGATTAAGATTCACCCTCCGCACCAGCTTCTGTTTCCCAACGACTATCAGAATGGAGTTACCGAACTGGAAGTGATCTACCGAGCCGCCGAGGCCAACGGAGTTCCGGTTATGTTCCACACCGGGACTTCGATTTTTCACGGGGCTCGCAACCGCTACGGTGATCCCATTTACGTTGACGATGTTGCCGTAGATTTTCCGAAGATGAAAATCTTGCTTGCCCACGGCGGGCGCCCGCTGTGGATGCAAACCGCGTTCTTCCTGCTGCGCCGCCATCCGAACGTATACCTGGACATCAGCGGCATCCCGCCAAAAGCCTTGCTGAAATATTTCCCCCGGCTGGAAGAGATCTCCAATAAAACTCTATTCGGCACGGACTGGCCCGGTCCGGGCGTCCCGGACATCAAACAGAATCTCGATGACTTCCGCGCGCTCCCGCTGAAAGAAGAAATCAAGCAGCAGATTCTAAGCAAAACCGCACTGAGCATCTGGCCAGCTTAGCCGTCGTCAGCAGTATCCGTAGTGGGATCTCGAAAGCCGCCCCCGGGGCAATCCCTCTGACGTTTCATTCAGTATTCTCGTCCGCCCCAGGAGAATTCAACTTACTTCGTCAGAACGCGGCACGCCGCGTCGCAAGAAAAACAAGTCACCTAAGCGTTCTGCGAGACGAACTTGAGATCTGGACGCTCCGCTCAAAAGTCTCGATCGGAGTCCCGTGTGCGTTCGTGTCCTTTTAAAAGGGAAGCACGTCGAGATCGCTGGCGCCGGATGCCACGACATTCGCGGGCCCCCCGCATCCGTCGTGACAACCGTGTTAGTATTACCGAAGGCCATCGCCTCGATACCTGCACGCTGTGGTTGTTGCCGCGATGGAGCAATTCGAGCAAGCAGTTTAAGAGAGCTTTGCGACTGCACTCGCACCCGCGACGAGCAGGCGAATGTAAGTATTGATTTGACAAACGCCGGAGAGGTGGCCGAGTGGCTGAAGGCGGCGGTTTGCTAAACCGTTATACGGGCTAACACCTGTATCGGGGGTTCGAATCCCCCCCTCTCCGCCAGACCTTTTGCATCCTTCCCGACTTGCCACAACGCCAATGGCTAAGACCAAGGCGACTCCGATACTGAAACGATGTTTGAAGAAATTTCAAGAATCCAGAAACAAGTAAACAATACCGCTGCGTTTGACCCCACGGATAAGCCCACGCTGGCCATTCTCTTACCAAATAAGCGCTTCGTGCCCGCCTAATTCTTCTGCGTCCAATAATCCCACCAATCCCTCCAAAATCCAAAACATGATGCTAGCCCAACTGCGCCCAGTGCATTTCCAAATTGAGCCCCACCTTATGGAAAAACCCAACTTGACTTGCTAGTGCTTTTATAGCTAAACTCACTACAGCGAATAAAAAGCGAATATCAGCATGGCTTCCCTTCCCTTTCTTTCCGACCTCACGCCTAAACTGATCGGCATTGCTCGCCTCGCTTCGGAGGGAGAATCGCTGCGGCAAGGGCACGAAGTTGAGTATTTCACCCTTCCAGTTCGTTCCCTGCTCAACCGATGCACCGGCGTGCGCATGCCATTCACCTGGACGATCAATCCTTACCGAGGCTGCGAGTTTGCCTGCAAGTACTGCTACGCCCGCTACACCCACGAGTTTATGGAGATGCGCGACGGCGTCGACTTCGAGCAGAAAATTTTCGTGAAGCAACACGCCGCCGACTTGCTTCGGCAGGAACTGCGCCACGTCAAGCCGGGAGAAGAAATCGCGCTTGGGACTGCGACCGATCCCTATCAACCGGCTGAACGCCGCTTCGGAGTGACGCGGGCGATCCTGGAGGAATTCGCCCGGCATCGCGGACTGGAACTCGGCATTGTCACCAAATCCAACCTCGTTCTACGGGACATCGATGTGCTTCAGGAGGTCGCAAAGAACAATCGCCTATTCGTCAACATCACGATAACGACCCTGAACGCGAATCTGGCTCGCATCCTGGAACCGCGCGCGCCGCGACCGGACCTGCGGCTCGAAGCCATGCAAAAGCTGAACGAGGCAGGGGTTGCGGCAGGGGTGATCTGCGCGCCTGTGCTGCCCGGCATTACTGATTCCCCGCGCGACCTCGAGGCGCTGGTCCGAGCGACAGCCGCCGCGGGTGGAAAATATATCTTTGCCAATCCTCTGTTCCTGAAGCCCTGCTCGGCGGCGGTGTTCCTGCCATTTCTGGAAAAAGAGTTCCCAGAGTTGCTAGAAGCCTATCGGCAGCGTTACAAAGATAGCGCCTTCCTTTCGGCTTCTTATCGCAAGCCGCTTTCGCAACTCATGGCGCGCCTGCGTCAGAAATACGGAATGCGCACCGATTACGACCGCTACAGTCAGAGGACGCACCCCGTACCTGCCGCCGAGTCCGAAGAGCAAATGAAATTGTTTTGACGAGGTTACGGCATCGCTGAAGCGATACCCTGATACGAATCGAGACTCCTCCAGTTGCCCGCCGCCATTTCTGATTGCGCAGGTAAAAGGTAGAATCATCCGGTCGCGCCCAGAACTGCATGCCAACGCCACCTTCCACGCGCCGGACGAAGCCGCCGAAGTTCCTTTACATCTGCCTGGCCGCGCTCTTCGCAGCAGCACTGCTCTATCAGGCGCGATCGGCGCTAGATATTGCGCATGACGAGAGAGTCGACGTCCCCGCTATTACACCCGCAACCGCCAGCCCGTCTCTGGAAGCGGTTTCGGTGGGTGCGGAGAAAGCTGGCATGCATCGTGGAGATGTGTTGCTCGCAGTCAATGGAAAACCCTACACCGGAACCGCTGTGCTCGGGGAAGCCGTCTCTCACGCCCGGCCCGGAGAAAACACATACGTAACGGTCCGTTCCTCGGACGGCACGCACACGGTCGCGCTGCCCACGACCCGAAAGCAAAGTGGGACCGCTCAAATCACATTGGACGTTCTGCCGCAAATTGTGCTGGTCACGGTTTGCATCTTGCTGGGTTTCTGGGTGACGCTCGCCCGGCCTCGAGACACGCTGGCGTGGTTATTGCTCGCGGTGCTGCTCTCGTTCTCGCAACTTCTGGGAGGACATCGAATTGACGGCTGGGGGCCCGGCTGGCGCGAACTGGGGATGTCTTACAACCAGACTTTGGCGTTTCTCTGGCCCGCCTCGATGTTTTTCCTGGGAATGTATTTCCCGGAATCATTCCCGCCGCACCACCGGATGCGCACCATCTGGAAATGGACCGCATGGTGCCTCGCCCTTCCATTCGTCGTATTCACTGCAGCTGTCGTCGCGGTGGGCGTAATTGAGATATCCAGCTACACGGCCGCCGCGTCGGTCTATCGGATCGTGCATCCGTTGTGGACAGCGTACCAAGTTGCGACCTACGTGCTGGTCAGTTCATTCTTTACCGCGATCTTCACCAAATCATCGATGGCGATCTCACTGGATGCCCGCCGCAGACTGCGCCTGCTCTACTGGGGCACGACGGTGGCGATGACACCGGGATTGATCATCACCGTCACCAGACTCCTGGGACCGTCTCCTTCCGCGAGAATCCCAGAATGGCTGAATGCGGCTGCCCTCTTGATGTTGCCGATCTTCCCGCTCACGTTGGCCTATGTGATCGTGGTGCAGCGGGCAATGGACGTACGCATGGTCATTCGCCAAAGCCTGCAGTATGGCCTGGCGAAGAGCGGAATACGCGCTCTTCAGTTCGTTGCCATTGCGATTGTCATTGGCACGGCGTTGGCACTCGCAACCAAATCCAATCTTCCCGGGAAGATGATCGTGATCGCGCTGGCCGTCACCGCATTGTTCAGCATTCCGCGGTTTGGAGAGCGTCTGCGCACCTGGACTGACCGCCGCTTCTTCCGCGAGGCCTACAACGCCGAGCAAGTACTCAGTGAACTCATCGATCAGGTGCGCAGCATGGTGGAGACGCGCCCTCTGATCGAGACCGTGGCCACAAGGATCGCCGACACTCTGCACATCCCCAACGTGGCCGTTTTATTGGGCGGCGGGCCTTATCAGGCAGCGTACGCGCTCGGCTTCACGGCGTCGCTCGACGTCGCCTTTCCAGCAAGCTCGGGTCCGGTCAAACTCCTGCAGACACAGAAAGAACCGGCCCGGGTTTACTTCGACGATCCCGACTCCTGGCTCTATCGCGAACCAGACGTGAGTGAGGAAGATCGCGGCAGGCTGGCTCAACTCCAGAGCGAACTGCTGCTGCCTTTGAGCGCGCGCGACAAGCTGTTGGGGTTCATCAGCCTCGGGCCCAAGCGTTCCGACGAACCTTATTCGGGCAGCGATCTGCGCTTGTTGAAATCAGTCGCGGCACAAACCGGTTTGGCGTTAGAGAACGCCCGCCTTATGTCCGCCATCGCGGACGAGGTAGCCCAACGCGAACGCCTGAACCGCGAAGTGGAGATTGCTCGTGAGGTGCAAGAGCGGCTGTTCCCGCAAACCTTGCCTCCAATCCTGGGCATCGATTACGCGGGCGCTTGCCGCCCCGCGCTCGGCGTGGGAGGCGACTACTACGATTTTCTGGCACTGCCCGGCGGACAGTTGGGAATCGCGATTGGCGATGTTTCCGGCAAAGGTATTGCCGCGGCCCTGACCATGGCCAGCTTACAAGCGTCTTTGCGCGGCGAAGCCACTCGTATGACCGAGGACCTCGCGGCGCTGGTGAGCAATGTAAACCGGCTGGTCTATGAAGCTTCTTCGGCCAATCGGTATGCAACCTTCTTCTACGGACAGTACAATCCCGCTTCGCGCCAGCTCGCCTATGTGAACGCCGGGCACAACCCGCCTATGCTATTCCATCGCGCGGCAGGGGAATGGCAGCTGTCCCGGCTCGAAACTGGCGGAACCGTAGTTGGCTTGCTTGAGAAATTTCCCTATCAGCAAGGATCCGTGACTATTGCTCCCGGGGACCTTTTTATCGCTTTCACCGACGGCATGAGCGAGGCCATGAACGCTGCTGACGAAGAGTGGGGCGAGGAGCGGATGATTGCGACGATTCGGAGTTGCGCCGGCCTGAGCCCGGCTGAAACCATCGCCCGACTGATGCAAGCTGCCGATGCTTTCGTTGCCGGGGCGAAGCAACACGACGACATGACACTGGTTGTAGTGCAATCCAAAGGGGAGAATGCGTCCTTATAGCGCTCCGGCCGTGACGTCGGCGCTGTCTTTCATGGCTGGGAACGAAAATCCGATCGCACGCGGTAGCGGCTTATAATGTCAATTCCTGCATGAACTCTTCCTCCCCCCAAGTCGCCCCCGGTCCGCCGGTCCAACCGCATCAAGGTGTGGTCGCCCATCTCCAGCAGTTTTGGCACCGCGTCACCGAAGGCCTTGAACTTAGCCAACTCTGGAAACAATTCAGCACCGATGCCCGCACCAGCTATCGATTTTACGAGCGCGACTTCAAAGCGCGGGCTCCTGAAGCGAAGAAGCGCGGCTTCTGGCGAACGGTGCAAGAGTTCGCCTGGGCGATTCTCGAAAAGCTGACGCCCGCACGCCGGGTGCTTCTGCTGCTAGGCATGGTTTTGTTGCTCCTGCCAGCGGGAGGCTACACCCATCGCGATGAAGAGGGGCACGTAGAATTCGTTGAATTCGATCTCCGTTTTTTCGGCGGGGTTTCGCTGTTCATCCTGTTGATGCTCGAGATCGCCGACCGTGTGGTGATGAAACGAGATCTTGAAATCGCCCGCGACATTCAACGATGGCTGCTCCCCTCGACGCCGCCCCAGGTGCGCGGTTTGAACATTGCTTTCACCACTCGCCCTGCGAATACCGTCGCGGGCGATTTCTATGATGTTTTTGCTCGTCCAACAATGAATTCCGGCGAACCTCATTTCCTGCTGGCAGTCGCTGATGTCGCGGGCAAGAGCATTCCGGCAGCACTGCTCATGGCCACATTCCAGGCCAGCCTCAAAACTCTTTCAGAGACAGCCTACTCCCTTGCAGATTTGGTTACCGGCATGAATCACTATGCCTGCACGAACAGCCAAAGCGGACTTCGCTTCACGACCGCATTCCTGGCCGAGTTCGACCCAGCCAGCCGCGTTCTGACCTACATCAATGCCGGGCACAACGCGCCGATCCTGCGGCGCAGCTCGGGCGCAATCGAGCGTCTGTCTACCGGCGGGTTGCCCTTGGGAATGTGGGCGGACAAGTCTTATGAAGCCGGGGATGTGATCCTGCAACCGGGAGATTGGCTGGTGATCTTCACCGATGGCGTGGTCGAAGCGGTGAATGGTCGGGATGAAGAATACGGCGAACAGCGGATGCTGAACCTTTTACAAGCCGGAGCGGCGGCCACTCCCGATGAACTACTACGCCGCATGATGAGCGATCTCGACGCCTTCGTCGGTACAACTCCTCAGCACGATGACATAACCTGCATGCTGGTGAAAGCAGCGTAGATCGTGTCGTAAGGGCGCCCTTGCCCGCAAGTGAGGATCAGTTTCCAGCGTAACCTGTCGAAAGGACCCCAACTCTTCGCGGCAGAAGGATCGCCAATACCGCGAACAAGAGTGTGTGCGCCACAAGACTTAGGATGAAACCTGCCAAGAACAAGACGCATTCTAAATCGAGACATCAGCAAAAGAAGAGGTGATTTGACAAAATTTGTCAGTTGCCTCGATCTTGCCGGTTTATGCTTTGGACTGGTTCAAAACTCAGAGTCATTGTCTCGTTTCCAGGTAGCGGCAAGCATATGACTTAGTGGGCAGTTACCTTCCGCCAAAGTGCCATCAGCGATAGGCAACCAAATTGCGACAGTTCTAGAGCGAGGGTTCACGAGTTCCCTAGTTGAATTAAGGCGAAGGAAGATGCGGCGACAAAAAGGTTTCTCGCTAATCGAGTTGCTGATCGTGGTAGCCATCATTCTGGCTATCGCCGCTATCGCCATTCCGAACCTGCTGCGGGCACGCATAGCTGCCAACGAGTCCTCTGCGGTCCAATCGATTCGTCTCGTCAACACAGCTCAGGTTTCCTATCAAACTGCCTATGCGGCTGTCGGCTTTGCCAGCACCATGCTTTCTCTGGGACCGCCGGCTGCCACCGGCTGTTCTGGCATTACTCCCAACTCGGTCAGCGCATGTTTGATCGATTGGCTCCTGGCAAATGCTACACTCGCAACCACTCCCAAGAGCGGGTACTACTTCGGCCTGGGCAACCCGGCTGGTGGCCCGCCAAGCACGGGTTACACCGTCGGCGGCGCAGCTTCGGGGTTCAGCCAGAGCGGGGTGCGCGGCTTCTGCTCGATCGAGGACGGCGTGATCCACTATGACCCGACTCACAATGCTCCTCCGACGACTACTTCTGTAGCCTGCCAAACCGCCCCATACATACAGTTGCAATAGGTTTAATTTTGGCGAAACACCCGGGGGAAAGCCTGGGGAACAGACCCAGGCCGATTTCATTTTGGGATATGGTGTGAACCAATATCGCGATTGGGCTCGAATTAACTCCGCTTCAGCGGTCCGTCGATTCCGTGGTTTGGGTGTGTGATAGTGTCCGCAATCTTAGGCAAACGCAACTTTGCCCCACCAATACTGCCCATCCTTATCCGAGAATGCACAACAACCCGGCCGCCCGCATCTAAATTATTGATATGCCAAAATGACACAACTTGTCATGATGTCCGACAAAATCTGATAGAAACGCGGTTTCGAGTCCAAGCGGTTTCAGGCACAATAGTTACTGGAGTTTGCTGAACCTTTGAAAACAAAGTACACCCTGGAATCTGGACCTACCCGATAGTAACTTCTGGTTCTGGCCGCTAAAATGCGAACATAATCGGCAATTGGGTCTACTGAGACCACATCTGATAACGGAGAAGAAGGGAACACACATGCGGAAACAAAAAGGTTTTTCACTGATTGAGTTGCTTATCGTGGTAGCGATTATTCTTATCATCGCTGCTATCGCCATCCCGAACTTGTTACGTGCGCGTATCGCGGCCAACGAATCGTCTGCAGCTAGCTCGGTTCGTACCGTGAACACCGCCCAGGTCTCTTACCAGACCACCTATCCGACACAGGGTTATGCCGGCGCCATGATTGTTCTTGGCCCGCCAGCCATCACCGGTTGCTCTGGCATTCTGCCCGTCGCAGCCAGCGCGTGCTTGATTGACTGGGTTTTGGCCAACGCCACTGCACCGGCCACTCCTAAGAGCGGATACTATTTTGCTCTGACCGCGTTTCCGGCAGTTCCCAACCAGAGCTACGTGGTTGGCGGCGCCGCCGCTGCGGCGAACCAGACCGGTGTGCGCAGCTTCTGCTCTACGGAAGAAGGCGTGATCCGGTATAACGCGGCTCCTGTAGTGCCGCCGGTTACGACTGCGGCCTGCGTAGCTTTCACAGCCTTGCAGTAGTTTGAGTTTGGCGAAGTACCTGGGGGAGGGTACCAGCCGGGGAGCAACGGAGAAATCCGTTGCTCCTTTGTTTTTTTGGATGTTTTTTCGGAAAGATGCCAACTCTTCAAATTGCCACTGCTTCCTCGGTGTAAAGCTCCAATCCTTCCCGCATGCCAAAATGGCACAAACTGCCATACGACGGACTTGATTCTGTCGGAAACTGTTTTTCCCGCGTGCCTGCCTTCCGGCACAATCGCTGTGGGGACAAAATCAAACTACACCCGGCAGATCCGGAACTGCCCCTTGGTCCAGGCAACTCAGCGAGCCAACAAAGGAAACACGCATGCGGGAACAGAAGGGCTTTTCACTGATTGAGTTGCTCATCGTGGTGGCGATCATTCTTATCATCGCTGCTATCGCTATCCCGAATCTGTTGCGCGCACGCATTGCGGCTAACGAATCGTCTGCGGCCAGTTCAGTTCGCACCGCCAACACAGCCGAAGTTTCTTATCAAACGAGCTATCCCACGCAAGGTTATGCGGGATCCATGCCCGCCCTGGGACCGCCAGCCGCGACGGGTTGTTCCGGCATTCTTCCCACTCAAGCCAACGCGTGCTTGATCGATTGGGTCCTGGCGCAGTCCACGGTGGCCAATCCGAAGAGCGGCTACTATTTCGTCGATACGGGCTTCCCGGGCGTTCCCAACCAGAGCTACGTTGTTGGCGGCGCTCCCGCCACCCCCAACCAGACGGGCGTACGCAGCTTCTGCTCCACGCAGGAAGCCACGATCCGGGTTAACGCGGCGCCGGTCGTGCCGCCGGTGACGATCGCGGCCTGCGCGGCTTTCACAGCTTTGCAGTAGGGTAAGTTGGGGGGTTCCACCGCCTGCCTCTTTACTTTCGTAATCTAGTAACTAACTCACCCGCTCGCGGTAATCCAGGTTTTGCATATAATTTTCGTATCAGAGATTTAAGGAGGGCGACTCAGCTCCACCGCTATGACCGCAATCGATATCCTTGGTCTGGAAAAAACCTACAGCGTGGGCTTCTGGCGCAAAAAGCCGAAGACTGCGTTGCACCCGCTCCACCTCAGGGTAGAGGAAGGGGAGATCTTCGGTTTTCTAGGCCCCAACGGGGCAGGCAAAACCACTACGCTCAAGATGCTCATGGGCCTGGTGTACCCAACCGCCGGATCGGCACGCATTCTGGATATGGAGATCAACGACCCGCGCATGAAAGCGCAGATCGGCTTTCTTCCCGAACAGCCATATTTCTATGACTACCTGACGGCCGTCGAACTTCTCGATTACTATGGGCAACTCTCCGGGGTTGCTCCGAAAGAGCGTTCGCGGAAAGTTCGCGAAGTTCTCGAGCGGGTCGGGTTGGCAGATGTAATCCGCGTCCAGTTGCGGAAGTTTTCCAAAGGCATGCTGCAGCGGGTTGGCATCGCGCAAGCCATCCTGCACGATCCCAGAATTGTTTTCTTCGATGAACCGATGTCTGGACTCGATCCCATGGGACGCCGCGAAGTGCGCGATCTGATGGAGCAATTGAAGCACGAAGGCAAAACAGTTTTCTTCTCCACGCACATCCTCTCCGATGCCGAGGCGCTCTGCGATCGTGTGGCGATCATCCATCTGGGCGAACTGCGCAGCGTAGGTGCGGTGGTGGATCTCACTTCGAGCATCGAAGGCAACGTGGAACTGGTCTGGCACGGGAACAAAATACCGGCCGCGATGAATGCGTTGGGCGCCGATTGTCACGTGACCGGCGATACCGTCCGTGCCGTCCTGCTCGAAGGCAATCAGGAAGCCGCACTGGAAGCCCTGCGGCGCGAACAGTTGCGGATCATATCGTTGATACCGGTCCGCACTTCGCTGGAAGAATATTTCGTGCGCAAGCTGCAGCCGTCCAAAGCGGTTGCGGGGGTGACGCGATGAATGGGCGAATCGTATACATTGCCTCTAATACCTTCCGCGAAGCGGTGCGCGATCGCGTCCTGTATAACCTGATCGCGTTTGCTCTTCTGATGTCCGGAGCAGCCATTCTAGTGGGGCAAATTTCGATTGGCATCGAGCACCTGGTAGTGGTGAACCTCGGTCTTACGGCAGTCTCTTTGTTTGGCGTGGTGATTGCCATTTTCATCGGCATCGGGCTGGTCTCCAAGGAAATCGACAAGCGAACTCTCTATACCGTTCTCTCCCGTCCAGTACGGCGTTGGGAGTTCATTGTCGGCAAGTTCTTCGGCTTGGCTGGGACTCTGGTCGTCAACACTTTTTTCATGGCGCTCGGCGTATTCGCCGCATTGCTCTATGTCTCCCACCATTTCCATTTGTCCGACGGCTGGGTGCTCGTCGCTTTGTATTTCATCATCCTCCAGTTCCTGATCATCACTGCTCTAGCCCTGCTGTTCTCCTCCTTCTCTTCTCCATTGTTGTCGGCCGTCTTTGCTTTTGCCTTATTCGTCATCGGAACCTTCTCGGAAGACCTCCGAGGATTCGCGGGCATGACTCACGGGCTTACGCGCTGGCTGGCCACGGGAGCGGCTTATCTGGTGCCAAATTTTTCCGCGCTGAATGTAATCAGCTCGGTCGCGCACGAGCAGCCGGTTCCGGGGCAACTCATTCTGTCGAATACGGCGTATGCGCTGGTTTACGCCAGTATGGCCCTGTGCGGGGCGGTACTCATTTTCGAGCGCCGGAATCTGAAATGAAACCGTCGCTTCGAACCACCGTTACGGCCGCCATATTACTTTTGAGTTGTCTGGCGGGATCGGTGTTGTTGTTGCGAAGCATCGATCGTCAGCGATCCGGAGCTACGTTGGATGAGGTCCTCTACATCTCTTCGCCAAAACTGCTGAAGCACTTGAGCCTGGGATACGACGGATTACTGGCTGACATTTATTGGACCCGCGTGGTGCAATATTTCGGGGATAAGCTCGACAAGGGCGCCGAGCACTACGACCTCTTGGCCCCGTTACTCGAGATCACCACCACGCTCGATCCGCATTTGCTTGTAGCCTACGAATATGGCTCCAACTTCCTGGCAGCCAATGGGGGCCAGCCAGAACGAGCAATTCAATTGGTCGAATTCGGAATCCGCAATAATCCCAGCGAGTGGCGTCTCTATTACGATCTCGGCTTTATTTATTACCTGGAATTCAAGGACTACGCCAAGGCCTCGGAATCCTTTCTGCGGGGCTCCAGGGTACCGGACGCGCATCCCTTCCTGAAAGTGCTGGCTGCACAAATGGCGGAGCGCGGCGGCGACATCCAAACCGCTCGCCTGCTTTGGACCACGACTTTCCAGACTACGAAAGATCGCGATATCCGAGGCAATGCCGCCGCTCATTTGCGCGCCCTGCAAGTTGATGAAGACATAACAATCCTGGAGAAACTGGTGGCGCACTATCGCGACAAAACCGGACATCTGCCTCAGTCTTTTTCCGACCTGGAAGCGGCGAACCTGATGCGCGGCACTCCCGTCGACCCAGTCGGCCACACGTACAAACTGATGCCGGACGGCCACGTGCAAGTGCGCGTGCCCGACGATTTGCCCTTCATCCAAAAAGGAACGCCGCCCGGATATGTCGCGCCCAAACCGAAGTTCAAACCCGTAGACTAAGATTGGTAAGTGCGGCCGCGGGCGTCCTCGCCCGTGCAAAGCCAACCGATGAAGACCCGCGTGGCCGAACCCGAGGATGCCGAGGATATCGCGTGCCTGGTGAATGCTGCCTTCCGGCCGGAACGGTTCTTCATCGATGCCGACCGTACCAATCCAGAAAAAGTGCGCGCTCTATTGCAGAAGGGAAAGTTCCTGCTGGTCGAGCAAGCGGGCGCACTTGCCGGCTGCGTCTACGTGGAACTGCGCGGCGAGCGCGGATATTTTGGCCTGCTCGCGGTCGATCCCGGATTGCAACGTTCCGGCCTCGGATCCCGACTGGTCGCCGCTGCCGAGGAATTCTGTCATGCCGCGGGCTGCCAATTCATGGACCTCACTATTGTGAATTTGCGCACCGAGTTGCCAGCGTTTTATAACCGTCTCGGCTACACCGAAAGCGGCATCCTGCCCTTTCCCTCAGACCAGCAGGCAAACCAACCGTGCCATCTGGTGAGAATGTCAAAGCCCCTCGCCTAGAGCGTGTGGCGCGGAACGCCATTCGCCTCGACGTGGCACACTTTGCAGTCACCACCCATTACCATGATCCTCGATGCCAGCAGAGCCTAATTCCGGACTAGGCCTCGTCCCAACCATTCACAATTGGTGGAAGGAGAACTCCGCGCACGATGGATTCCTTTCCACCGCGAAGCGTCTCATCTCCACGCTGTGGGAGTTCGTTCGCGAATCGACGCCCTCGCGGCGACGGCAGCGGTATGGCGACGTCGACTATGACTGGGACTTCCGCGTGGATACGACTGGTGCTACTGTCGGTTGGCGCGATCGACTGTTGGGACATTTTCACTCGCCTTACCAGCCCACTGAGCCCTCCCTGTTCCGCGAAATGATTGAGGGCCTGGCGCAGGCAAGTCCGAAAATCGATTTTCGCGAATTTACTTTCATCGACATCGGCTCCGGCAAGGGCCGGGCCTTGTTAATGGCGGCGGATTATCCCTTTCGGCGCATCGTCGGAATCGAACTGCTGCCCGAACTGCATCGGGTGGCGAAGGGGAATATCGACAAATACAAAAGCGATTCGCAGCAATGTTTCGCCATCGACTGCATCCTGGGCGACGCGGGCGAGTTTGCTTTTCCGCCGGAGCCGACTGTGCTCTACCTGTTCAACCCTTTGCCCGAATCCGGACTGGCGACGATGATCAGCAATTTGGAGCGTTCGTTGCGGGAACATCCCAGGCCGATGTTTGTGCTCTATCACAATCCGCTGCTGCAGCAGGTGCTGACGCGAAGTGCGGCCTTCAAGAGGATCGGGGGCACGCATCAGTATTCAATCTTTGCTTAAGACTGTGCGTTGTCCTTGGTCTTTGCGGGTCACCGCGCGAGAAAAATCTTAAATTCCGCGGAGGCCGCTGAGACCCCAGTTGACGCGGAATAGAAGTCGAGCTTTTTCGGGCACGCACGGCAAAGTCTTCGCTCGAAGCCACCCGGTTCAAACGCAAAGAACAGAAAAAGCGGTCACGGGACGATCTTGAACACCACGCCGCAGCCGGGCGCAGGGCAGGACGGATCGCCGCCGGCCGAGGCGGTGCCATAGAGGTTGCCTTTGGCGTCCTGAATCAGGCCCCCCAGCGGTTGACCTCCATCCTTGCCGCCGGTAAAACTGTGCAGAACGGATTCCTTTCCACCCTTGGTCAACTTGAACACGGTGCCGTTCTGGTGCTTCCCTCCGGATTTCGTCGTGCCATAGAAATTCCCAGCCGCATCCTGAATGACGCCGGCCACGGGTGTGCCTCCGTCGTTTAATCCCTGGAAGCTGTAGAGCACGGTTTCCTTAAGGCTCTTGCTCAGTTTGAACACGGTCCCAGCGCCGAATTTGCCGCCGGCGGTTGTGGTGCCGTAAAAGTTTCCGGCCGTGTCCTGAATTAACCCGGCCGCCGGTTTACTGCCATCCGGACAGTTTTGCAGGAGGCAAAAGTTGTAAAGCACGGTTTCGGCTCCGGTCGTATCAACCTTGAACACAACGCCTGCCATATTCTTCCCGTAAAGATTGGTTGTGCCGTAAAGATTGCCCTTCGCATCCCGAAGAAGGCCGGCGAGGACATAGCCTCCGTCTGTGCAACTCTGGGCGGAGCAAAAGTTGTACAGCACGGTTTCACCGGCGGTCTTGCTAAGCTTGAAAACAGTGCCAATTCCGACATGTCCCCCCTGGGATGTGGTGCCATAGAGATTGCCAGCACCGTCCCGAACCAGGCCAGCCTGGGGAAATCCACCATCGTTGGGCGGCCCGCCGAAGCTGTAAAGCAGGATCTCGTCGCCGGCTTTGTTCAACCCGAACACGGTTCCATACGCCCCGCTCGCTCCCCCTTCAAGCGTAGTTCCGTACAGGTTCCCGGCCGGGTCAAGCGTCAAGCCGGCCATGGGGAGTTTCCCGTCTGCTCCATTGCCGAAGGGGTGAAGAATGGTTTCCTTGCCCGCCGGGGTGAGTTTGAAAACAGTGCCGTACAGGTACTGGCCGCCGTCAGCGGTCGTGCCGTAGAGGTTGCCTTTGGCATCTTCAACCAGACGAGCAGAGGGAACGGCGCCGTCCGTCCCATTGTTGCTGAAGGTGTGCAGAACCGTGTAAGTCTGCGCTCGCGAGGATTGAGCCGCAGCAAATACAACCAGCAAAGCGAGCACAAAATTCAGGACAGGGATTGCATCTCGGAACCAGAATTTAGGGCTTGAATTCATCCGTGATACGGCTCGGGACATGAGGCTTCTCCTTGCTACCCGCTGGGGGTAGAGAAGTTAATCATCAAGAAACAACGCGAAACAGCGCCACGTTAGGAAGTGATTTAGTTTAACCGAGCTTAGCGGATAGCATAGGGAATTTTTGCGGTACTCGGGAGATTCCTCCACCCAGAGGCCGGCCCCCAGTTGTAATTCCTCTTCGGGCAGGATTTTCTTAAGAGCATAGGGAATCGAGAATCTATTTTATATTTACATTGTGTAAATACACACTACACGTGGGGCCAGAGGAAGAACCGAAGCAATCTCATCCGGCACGGGACCGCCTTCGAGGATGCGATGCGGATCTTTGGTGGGCCAACGGTTTAAAAAGTTGACGACCGTTTCGATTACGGGGAAATCCGGGTCTATGCGGTTGGCTTGATGAACGGCCTGGGAAATTACGGTGGTTTACACGGATGAAAACGATGACGAAAGGCGCATCATCTCGGCGTGGCGGGCGGAGCCGCACGAACCACGCTCCTACTGGCAGAACATCGAAAGCGAAGCGCGGCGCAGGCACAGACTGGAATAAGCTCCCGCGACATGAGCGATGCCCAGATACGCCGCGGCATTGCGTCCGACCCCGACGTGCGGCCCACGGATGAAGAATTCTGGAAAGACGCCAAGGTCGTGTGGCCCACGCGAAAGACAGTTGTGACCATGCGGCTGGATGCGGACCTGCTGGCCTGGTTCCGGCAGGAGCGTGGGTATCAGACTCGCATCAACGCTATCCTGCGGGCGTATATGAAAGCACATGCGTCCGGCTGATCAATGAAACGGATTAGTTACTCGCCTTCCCCCGTTCATTCTGAAAGAGCGCCAATGAATGGTCACCGCCGCAAGATGCGGTCGAACGCCACAGCCAGGTCTACGGAGTGCTCAACTCTCCGACTCCCGCCTTAGCCAAGATCGAAGTTCGGCGATCCGAATGTCACTCAGCCTAGTGGCTTCGCCTGCCCAAAGAGTCGGCCTGATCGTTCCACCCCGATTGAGGTAGGTATCAAACTCACATTGGGCGTTCCGGTACGCTAGCCATTTTTCTTCAGCATCATTCAGACAGTGCAGCCAACTGCCGTCGGTGTTCTTGTCCGCTATAGCAGAACGCGCGTCATCGGTGACTTTTACTTTTGCTCGAATCTCCGCGAGCAACTGGTTCAATTCCTCTTCCTTTTTCCTGAGACTTCTGCCTGCATCGATGTTCATCTCCGTCTGGGTTAGCGGTACGAGCCCGAATCTCTCGAAGGTCAACACCTCTTCTAGCGCTTTGCAAAATTGGATTGCCTCATTCAAAAACTCATCGACCTCGCCCGTAACATAGACGGGCTTTCTCGGGGTTTCATGACACACGATGTGTCTAACCTCAAAAAGCCGTGTGAGACTGCGCGCGAGAATATCGAAGTCGCCGATTATCGGCCTAGGCCGTTTTTTTTCGATCTCAACTGACCACCGATCCACTGCACAAACAAGCAATTCGCGTAATGGCCTTCCGAGTAGGGTCTCGAAATGCCCGAACATCTGACTAAAGGAGTTTACCGAGATATTATGAGCTACAATGTCGCCCAGAGTAATCGCTCGTCCTTGAATACCTTGGACCAGTGCAAAATCCATTTTCAGGTTCTTTGAAAGTTCGATAGCCCTATTCGCGTACTCCGTCCCGTGATCGATAAGCTCTGCAACGTTTCCTCGGGTGAATACCTCCAGCAATGTTACGGCCCTAATTACAAAGAAGTCAGGCGTGCATTCCTTATTCTTGCAGGTTTTCGTCCATTGCGATTGCAGACTGTTAAGGCCATACGAGCCAAATCTGTGCCCTAGAGGGTTTCTTTCCTTAACCCCAAGTATTTCGTCTGCGCGATCTCGCTGGCTCATGGCATTGATCTCCAAGGTGCTCGTTATCATTGGCGGGCTGGCTCACCCCAAGGCTGGGCTATCGCTTATTTTACTCTCGAGGTTGCCCCGTCAAAGCTGCGCTTGGGCGGGGTTTTTCCTCCATTCCGCGACGATGGGACTATGGAGTCCGGCTGTTGGTTAAAAAGCAAAATGCAAAGGGAACGACTCGCGGGATCGCCGAAACGCTCCAGGCCTTATTCCCTAGCTGGTCCCGATCCCCTGACGAATAACCCCGCCCAAGCGGAGCTTGGACGGGGCACCCTCAGATTCGAAGTGAACACAACAATTCGAGCCACGGGCAAATGAGAGCAGCCATCCCGTAAACTATTCCTGTGGACCTGAATTCCATAGTGCGCAATCTTGTTGTCGTTGGACTGGCTACAACCCTTGCGACTGCCAGCCCTGCGCCCGACGTCCATGCCGTCGCACAGGCGGTCGACGAGCGGTACAACCATTTGCGCTCCCTGCAGGCTGAGTTCGTGGAGATTTACCGGGGGGCCGGAATGGAACGTACTGAATCGGGAACACTTTGGTTAAAAAAACCTGGCAAGATGCGTTGGGAGTACCGTTCCCCAAGAGATAAGCTGTTCCTCAGCGACGGCGAGGATGCGTGGTTTTACGTCCCGGGCGAGCGCCAGGTGCGGCGGACGGCGGTTAAGAAGCTGGACGATTTGCGGTCTCCGCTGGCCTTTCTTCTGGGTAAGACCAAGTTGGAGAAGGAATTGCAGGGTTTGTCGTTGGCTCCGGATGTGGCCCCGTTGGCGGCTGGGGATGTGGTTCTGAGGGGCATTCCGAAGAGCTTGGCGGACCGGGTTAGCCAAGTTTTGCTCGAGATCACCCCCGAGCGCTGGATTAGTCGAATTTTAATCGAGGAAGTGGATGGTTCGGTTACAGATTATCGCTTTACTAATCAGAAGGAGAATGTGGACATCCCCAATCGTCAGTTTCAGTTTGCGGTGCCGGATGGGGTTGAGGTGATTGACGGGGAGTTGGGACAGTAGCATCTAAACCCCAGCGGGCTGAAGCCGGGCGTATTTCGAGCGACCTGCGATAAGGATGAAGCCATATCCTGATACGAATCTGGCTTCGCTGGCACTATCAAGATGAGCGTAAGTAACGACTTTTCATAAACTTGCGGCAAATCCAAATTTGTTCGGGTTCGGTTTGACGTTGCATTACTCCCGATATGGTTTGACCGGCAATTAACAAATGGCTGACATCTGGGAATGCTAGACTGAGGTGGACAACGGTAGGCGGGCGGCATGGCCGAATTCGTAATCAAACTCGCGGACGAACGCGGACACCTGACGGAGCAGGTGGAGAGCGGCTACTCCGAAGCCGAGGTGCGCGACCGCTTCGTGCAGCAGGGCTTCCTGGTTTACTGGGTCAAGCCTCGGGGGGTGCTCTCCGGGGGCTTCAACCGCAGCGGCAAGGTCAAGCAAGGGCAATTTCTTATCTTCAACTCGCAATTCCTTACGCTGATCAAGGCCGGATTGCCGATTCTGAATTCTTTGGATTTGCTGATCAAACGGCAGCGCGACAAGTATCTGCAAAGCCTGTTACAGAATGTTCGCGACCGGGTGAAGGCGGGGGAGTTGCTCTCCGACGCGTTTTCCGGCCAGGGAGCGTTTCCCAAGATTTACACCAGCACGTTGATGGCGGGCGAGAAAAGCGGCAATATGGAAGAAGTGCTTACCCGCTACATTGCGTTCCAGCGGATGGCGCTGACTTTCAAGAAGAAGTTGGCGGTCTCGCTGGTTTATCCGACGCTGCTGGTCACGGTGGTTTCGTTGATGCTGGTGTTCCTGGTGACCTACGTTGTCCCGCAGTTTGCCAAGCTTTATCAGGATATGAACGCGCAGTTGCCCGTGGTCACGCTGATCATGCTGAATATCGGCAACCACGCGCAGAAGTATTTCCCGGTTTTCTTCGTCGCGCTGATCGTCGCGGCACTGGCTTTCTGGCAATGGAAGAAAACCGATCGCGGGGCCGAACGTATCGACCGCACCATTCTGGCGCTCCCGCTGCTCGGCCAGATATGGTTGAAGTACCAGGTGGCAAACTTTTCCCGCATGCTCTCGACCCTGCTTGCGGGCGGTATGCCGCTGGTGCCGTCGCTGCAAACCGCGGGAGCTTCGATGAGCAGCCGGCGCATCCTGGTTGGCATTTCGGATGCCGCCATTCGGGTTCGCGAAGGGCAACCGCTGGCGAAAAGCTTGGAAGAGCAAAAGATGTTTCCCGAGTTGTCGGTGGAAATGATCGAAGTGGGAGAATCCACCGGAGCCTTGCCGGCCATGCTGAACTCGGTGGCAGAATTCTATGAGGAGGACGTACAGAACGCGCTCGGAGCGGCCATGGCTTTGATCGAGCCCGTCATCCTCATTTTCATGGCTGTGATTGTGGGTGGAATACTTATCTCGCTGTATTTACCCATCTTCACTTTAGGATCTACGATTCACTAGGTTTGCAATCTAGACGAGAAATAGGGCCCTGGCCTGTGTTAGGTAGGTTTAGAGATGGCAACAACAACCGAAAATAAAGCAGTATTCGTGGGCGGGAACGGGACAGCAGCGCCCGGCACCCACAGCGAGGAGTTGGAAAAAGCGCAGGATATCGCACGACGCTATCGCTGCCAGTTCGTCGATCTGCATAACTTCCAGCTTCACCACGATCTGTTCAAAACCATTCCCGTTCACCTGATGTTCCGCTACAACTTCGTCCCGCTGGAAGAGACCGAAGACGGACGCCTCGCCATCGCCATCGCCGACCCCAGCCAGCTGATGATGATCGACGAGATCAGCCTGCTCTTGGGCAAGCGCATCGTCACCAAAGTTTCGACGCTGGCACAGATCACCGAAATCCTCAAGAAGACGGAACAGTCGAAGCGCGTTCTCGAAGATGCCAGCGAAGGCTTTGCTCTGGATGTGATCCGGGAGGATGAGTCCGGCACTGAGGAAAGCATTTCGATCGATCGGCTGGCCACGCAGCAAGGCGATATCAGCCCCATCATTCGTTTAGTCGATACTACGATCTTCACCGCGCTGCAGCGGCGGGCCAGTGATATTCACATCGAGACCCGTGATGATTCGGTGTGCATCAAGTTCCGTATCGACGGCGTGCTCACCCAAGCGATGCCGCCGATTGCCAAGGAGCATCACTCGACCATCATTTCGCGTATCAAAGTCATGAGTGAGCTCGACATCTCCGAACGCCGGGTTCCGCAGGACGGACGTTTCCGCGTACGCTACGGCAGCCCCGAGCGGCCGATCGACTTCCGCGTTTCGGTGATGCCGTCGATTCATGGCGAGGATGCCGTGCTCCGCGTGCTCGACAAAGAATCGATGAGCGAGAAGTTTCACAAGCTCACTCTGGATGTCGTAGGTTTCGACGAAGACGACTTGCGGAAATTCCGTCGCTACATTAAAGAACCGTACGGCATGGTGCTGGTAACGGGGCCGACCGGAAGCGGCAAGACCACGACCCTGTACGCGGCGGTCAGCGAGATCAAAACTGACGAAGACAAGATCATCACCATTGAAGACCCCGTGGAATACCAGATTCGCGGCATCACGCAGATTCCGGTGAATGAGAAAAAAGGCCTGACCTTTGCCCGTGGACTGCGCTCCATCTTGCGTCACGATCCCGACAAGATCATGGTCGGCGAAATCCGCGACACCGAAACCGCGCAGATCGCGATTCAGTCGGCTCTTACCGGTCACTTGGTGTTCACCACCGTCCACGCGAATAACGTGGTCGATGTCATCGGGCGATTCCTCAACATGGGCGTCGAGCCCTACAACTTCGTTTCTGCGTTGAACTGCATTCTGGCGCAACGGCTGGTGCGCTTGATTTGCGAATCCTGCCGCACGGCAACGCACTATGCCCCGGAAACGCTGGAGGCCAGCGGCCTCGATCCGAAGACCTGGTCGGAGGTCAACTTCTACGAAGGACAAGGCTGCATTGAGTGTGCCGGGACGGGGTTCCGCGGTCGAACCGCCATCCACGAGTTGCTGGATTTGAGCGACCGCATCCGCGAGATGATTCTGCTGAAGAAGCCGACTTCCGAGATCCGGCGAGCCGCCCGCGATGAAGGCATGCGGTTCCTGCGTGAGTCCGCCCTCGACAAGGTACGAAATGGGCTGACTACATTGAAAGAGATTAACAAGGTCACCTTCATCGAAAGCATGCGATAGAGACCATGGATGGCGGTGGATTCGCAAAGGTGGCTGACCTTTCGGCCAGTGACTCTGGTGCTCTTCCAGCTATTGCATTTGTCCGCGGGACAGCGTTTTACTTGTAGTATCGCTGCAGGGAGTAGTGTCGGGAATGCGCTCTAGTTTCAATTCGAGTTCTAAGCCAAAGCTGGCGTGCGAGATCACTCCGGATCGTGTGTTCGCGGGACGGGTTTCGGACCGGGGCGACATGGTCGACGTGTGCGCGGCTGGGGAACTGGCCAAGGGCAGCGTTGTGCCCGACTTGATAGAAGCGAACCTGCGCGAGCGCAAGAGCGTTTTCGATACCGTCCGGGACACTCTCGGCAGTCTGAACAGCCGGTCGCGCGATGTCATTGCCGTGCTGCCCGATGCCGCGGTTCGGGTCATGTTGCTGGATTTTGACACTCTCCCGGCCAACCGCACGGAAGCAGAAAGCGTAGTCCGGTTTCGGCTCAAGAAATCGCTCCCGTTTGATCTCGACAAAGCCAAGATTTCCTACCACGCGCAGACCGCCGCAAGTGGGCTCAAAGTCGTCGCGGCGGTCGCCCTCACCAGCGTGATTGAAGATTATGAGTCCGTGTTCCGTGAAGCGGGATACAGCCCCGGCATTGTGCTGCCTTCCATGCTGGCAGCTTTAGGCGCGGCCAAAGCAGACCGGCCGACGCTGGTCGTAAAAGTCGACGCTCGAACTACCAGCATCGCGATTCTCGATAAGAATCAGCTGCTGCTGTTCCGGACTTTGGAGAATCCCCGTGGGGCGGCCATTACCGGGGAGCAACTTGCGGAAGAGGTTTACCCCTCGGTGGTGTTTTTCCAGGACACCTACCATCTGAATATTGAGCACATCTTCATCGCCGGCCTGGCCGATGCGGACGGGGCCGTACCGGCGCTGCGCGCTCAAACGGGAGCGGAAGTAACCGAA